>Ga0129333_10001252_pt1 | contig 22777 bp, 26 predicted proteins | sample CPB6_08_DNA_FD_94474 | JGI IMG/M metagenome (GOLD analysis project Ga0129333, IMG submission 94474) | Freshwater to marine salinity gradient microbial communities from Chesapeake Bay, USA - CPBay_Sum_0.6_0.8_DNA | ecosystem: Environmental > Aquatic > Marine > Coastal | place: USA: Chesapeake...
ACAACTGGAACTTGCGTGTATCTGTTTGGCTCTACTGGTGACCATGCGACTGTAAAGCGAGCAGATAACGGCAGTGATGCAACTTCAGCAAAAACAGTTGGTGTTGTTGGTGCAAGTATTGCTGCTTCAGGAAACGGACCAGTTGTTACTCGTGGCTATGTTGACGGGATTAACTTAAGTACTGGATACACTGCTGGCGATGTTTTGTGGCTCGGAGAAAACGGAGCATTCACAAAAACTAAACCAAGCGCTCCAGATCATCTGGTTTTCATTGGCGTCGTGGTTCGTGCTACTAATAACGGAATAGTCTACGTAGCAACACAGAATGGTTATGAATTGGATGAACTACATGATGTTTCTATAATCAGTAAGACTTCTGGTGATTTCCTCAAGTACGACGGGTCATTGTGGGTGAATGACCAAATTAATCTAGGTACTGATACGGTTGGTAATTACGTTCAAAATTTAGTCGCAGGAACTGGAGTCACCCTAAGTAACAATTCTGGCGAGGGCGCTACTCCGACAGTAGCTATTGGTCAGGCAGTCGGCACAAGTTCGTCAGTTCAATTTGCCTCAGTTAGCACAAATACCTTAACTGTTGAAGGAATTGAAATTGATACTTCAGGGGTAGCGAATGGATATGTGTTAACGTATTCTCAGGTAGAAAACAAGTTTAAACCACTTCAATCAACCGGCGGCGGTGGTGGCAGTAGTGGTGGGGCGCAATTGGCTACTGCATGGTGGCTTGGAGGCTAAAATGGCACAAATTATTGAACGAATCTCTACTTTGAACCCGAGCGCCAATTCGCCATCGGTAATATTGACCTCTAATAGCACTTTCCTTATATCCATAATCGCAACAAACAAATCGAGCACAGAAAATGCCTATGTTTCGGTATGGGTTGCCCCTTTGGGGGATAATACTGAAAGCGCTAGAGGCTATATTGCATCAGGGCTCGCAGTTAGCCCATCCAACACTCTCGAGACTATCAGATTCGCTATAGTAGATGATGACGTTATTTATGTAGAATCATCGTCAGCAAGCACTTCATTTACTTGCCAAGGAGTGAACCAGCTTGCTCTCTAACGGATTGGAACCACTATGCCAGGGTTAATTAACAACAATACGCCGACCTCTGTTGTCCAAGACTCGGCACCCGATCTCACGGTGGCCCCAAGCAAGACTTTTTATGGGTTTCGTTTTGACAATACAACTGGAAAATTAACGGTGGAAAAAATCTCAAACGATGGCGTAATTCGTCTTCCGGTTACTAATGTAGTTAAAGAAACAGACTATAAGCACTGGCTGTGGTCAGAAAATGAGTTAAACTTTTATTGGGACTCTGGGGACGACCCAGACAGACTGTTAGTAGAGGTAAGGTAACATGACGCAGATAATTGATCTTGGCAAGTTGAGAATGGACTTCAAGGGAGTCTATGATCCTGCCACTACTTACGAGCTGAACGATGTTGTTAGTTATGGCGCCAATGCTTATGTCTACAAGTTTGCAACTGCAACAGCCGGAAACTTGCCCACAAATACTACTTATTGGGCATTAATGGTTTCAGGTATTCAATTTGAAGGTGTCTGGAGTAGTTCGACAGCATACCAAGCAAGAGATGTTGTCACTTTTGGCGCTAGAACATACATTTCATTACAGGCTCACACAAACCAGAACCCTACTCAAACAGATTACTGGGAAGTTTTGGCAAGCGGTATTCGCACTCTTGGCGATTGGAGTAATGCCACTGCCTACTATTTTCCTGGTGACGTAGTAACGCGAGGCGGCACTCAATACATCACATCTTCTTATCATGTACCAAATGTAAACTTTTCAATTGATTTAGGTGCATCAAAATGGACAGTGTTTGTTTCTGGTTTACGTTTTAGAGGCGTTTGGGCGGCAAATACTGCGTATTTGAAAGATGACCTTGTAACAGACGGTTTGAATTCGTATTTAGCAACACAAGATTTTACTTCCAATGGCGCAACTTTTTCAGCAGAAACTGCTGGGAATTGGACACTGTTTACTCCAGGAACAGACAACCTACCAGCACAAGCAGGTAATGAAAATTACTTGTTGACAACAGATGGAACTGACCCGCTTTGGACAGATTCAATAGACCTCGGTGGAAGCGCTACCGTTGCTGGGACCGTATATACAGGACCAGGTGCAGCAGCATTTGAGACTTCGGCCGCACTAACAAATGCCGCCTCAGTTACTGTGTTTAACAATAATTTAAGTGAAGATGGATTTGCTCAAATAGCATTCCGCAATGCTGACGATACTTCGTCGTCTGACATTATTGCTTACTCAGCAGACGGCAATGATGTAACTGGTTGGGTTTCGTTGGGTGTCACTGGGAAAGATTTTGGCGACCCAGAATTCACATTAACAACAGGCAATACTGCTTACGTTTTCTACGAAGCAGAAGATGATGCAGCCGCTAATGGCGGAACAGGAAATCTTGTTTTTGCAACTGGCGACAAAGGAACAGATAACGCAATTGTGTTTGCGGCTGGCGGTTTTGCCAGCGGCACAGAACAGATGACGATTACTCCCAACGAGAATGTTCATATTGAAATTTCCACGGAGTCAACAAGTCCATCAAATGGTGCATTTACCGTCGTTGGTGGAGCTGGAATTCAGGGTAATTTGAATGTTGCAGGCAATGCGGCCATTCAAGGTAATCAAAGCCTTGTAGGAAACTTAGTAATTCAAGGTTCACTCAGTGTTGCCGGTGGTCAATTTGCCACCGAAAATCTTTCATCGACAGACCCATTGTTGTTTGTTGGTAACCAAAACGAAGGCAATGAATTTGACCTAGGGTTTTTGACAGAAGCAAAACAACCTGCAACCCCCATAAGTTTCCCACTTAGTTCAGTTTCAGTTTCTTCAAATGTTGTCACGGTGACTTCAAGAAGCTATACCGTACTCTTCAAATCAATTACAAGCAATGTTGCGACTCTGTCAATAGGTTCACACAGTTATGCAGCTGGCAATGTTGTGACCGTGACTGGAGTAGATGCCACATTTAATGGAACCTACACAATTACAGCAGTAGCGGCAACCACAATTTCTTATGCTAAAACTGCGTCAGATCTTTCACAAACTGCTGCTACAGGAACGGTGCAAGTATTGTTTAATACATCGCCGACCATAATTGCTGGCGATTTTGTGACCATTTCTGACAGCGGTACTGCTTTTGATGGGGTTCATCATGTTACTGCGATATCCTCAACAACTTTTTCGTTTGAACAAACAATAGCAAATCAAGCCTCGACCAACTTGGCCGCAGACACAATTGCCACAAGATCATCTAGGTCCAAGTATTCGGGAATTGTAAAAAACAACACCGATGGCGCTTGGTATCTGTTTTCAAATTTGGAAAACAGACCAACTACCACAGTTGATTTCACGAGTCCAGAAATAGTTCTAGATAAACTAAATATCGGTATTTTAGATGTGTCTACCACCTCTACCTTTAGGGGCGATGTAGTTGCTCAAAAGAAATTTAATGTATTTGCAACTGCAGCAGCACGAGATGCTGCTATACCAGCCCCAGATGCAGGGACAATGTGTTACAGGACAGACATAAAATCGCAAGAGTTTTACACAGGAACAAAATGGGAAGTAGTAGAGAATGCAATATCTCCGCTGCTCACCATGGCATTGCTGTAATAATTAATAACAACAAATCAATAAAGGATAAACAATGGCACTAGTAAGTTATAAAACATTAGGACAAGTACGCTCAGGCTGGGCTACTAAACGACTTGTCGCAATTAGTCGAGTAGTTACGAGCAACGTAGTTACTATTACTTCTGCAACAGACCATGGTCTAGTTACTGGTGACAGAGTTTTTGTCAGCGGAGCAGGTGCAAGCTTGGACGGCATTCACGTAGTAGCCGCTGTAGACTCTGCAACAACCTTTAGCTACCCAACAACATCAGGTAATGCTTCAAGTGCCACACTTGCAAGTGCGTACTTCCAAGGAATGAAAACAGATTTGGAAGCTATTAGCGTTGCAAACGTTGTACGAGCCAACAATATTCTTACAGTTACCACGGACGTAGCACACGGAATTTCGGAAAACGAATACGTTTATGTTGAGGCTGGCACAACCAACGCAACAGGTTTGTTCCAAGTATTGGATGTTCCGACTGCAACAACATTTAGGGTTGTGTCATTTAACGCAGCACTATCAAGCACCAGTTGGGCAGCAAACACAGGCAACGCTTCTGTTAGCCGAGCATTGGCTCAAACTGTTTACCAACCAGCAGCAGGAAAATCTGGTTTGATTTCATCTCTTGTTTTGTTCAACGCTACCGAACAGAACGTAGTAGTTGACCTCTACCAAACACCATCAACTGCTTGGGCAAGTCTTACACAAAAAGACAAGTATCTGATTCAAGGTGTAGTAACACTTGCACCGAAAGAAACCTACTCTGTAAACCTTGCAATGACTGTTGCAAACCAAGAGAGGGTTGTGATGATTGCAGATACTCCGGGAGTTCAAGCGCTTGCTTATGGCACTGAATTTGAATAAGAGTTAAGTGTCCGATACCAAGTATGAGCAGGAGAGTTAAGTGGCTTTCACTAGACGAAAAAATCGTAAAAGTACTACAAACTTTGCAAGAACACGTGTCTTATCTAACACACTGGACAGCAACGCTCCACTAGAACTGGTTCAAAATAAGCACTATCAATCATGTGCTTTCCTTCCTAGAACAGATCATTTGCCATATCAAAATATCGGAAACTCCGGTGCTGTTATGTATTGGGTTACCAATGGTGGTAAACAGATTATGACTGCTGGGTACGGGCCACAAACCTTGGCTGGTGGAAGAGCAGCAGGCAACCATGACATCCTTGAACCACGACCATGTTCTCTAAAACCAGAATTAGACAGAGATGATTTTATTGTTGATTACGCTATTGGTTTTTACTACTGTTTATTTGTAACAAATAAAGGATACGTTTACTCAGGCGGTAATAATGATCAAGGGCAACTAGGACACGGGGACACTACTGCAATCCCATTCTTTAAACGAGTAACTTCCACAGCAGGTGGTGTTTTATTTGGTCCTGGTGGAGAACGAGCCGTTAGGTGCTACACAAATATAGACTACGGAAATTCTGCAAATAGACGATCTTTGATTCTTACAGAATCAAAACTTCTTTATGGTTGTGGGTTCAACTCCAACTACGAATTAGGAATAAGCGGTAATACAACTCAACAAAATGCATTTGTTCGTGCTGCCCCGACACTTTCAGATATCAAAGATGTATATGTTGGAAGACTTACCACTGGTGCGGTTTTGCCAAACGGACAGTTTTATACTTGGGGGTTTAACGGAAACGGAGAGCAAGGGTTAGGAAATACCACAGTTCAACAAGTTCCTGTTCTTTCAAACTCAAACGTTGCCTTGGTCCGCCATGCTTGGAACGCTTCAAACAACAGATCTTGTTTTATTCTTAAAACAGACGGCACGGTTTGGTTTACTGGTTTTCAAGCAAGCTATGGTCAAGCAGGACTTGGTAACTTGACAAACTATACCTCATGGCAACAAGTAACAGACGCCTTAATCAACAATACTAGTAGTCGTGTAGTTGACATTCAAACTTCCGGATGGTCTGGAGACGCCAACCAATACGCAACCACTTGGTTTCTTATGGATAACGGCACGATTTATTCTTGTGGTTACAACACATACGGACAAATGGGCTGGAACGGTACATCTCACTCCAATACTCTAGGAGCTTTAATTATCCCTGCTGGTTTTCCTAAAGTAGATCAGATTTTCCAAATGGGCGGACATTCGATAACTACATTTTATGGAATTAACAAGGCTTCTGGAAGAATGTTTGCAGTTGGGAATTGGAGCTGGGGAGCACTTGGGTATGGTACCGGAGACTGGGCGGCAAGTTCGGGTTCTGGCAGATGGGATAATAGGACTGTAACTAATTTCCGAGCGCATTGGCCAGCAAGAGAAATTGATGCCCCGCCTGTAATTGAGGATGGTTTGGCCAAGTTTCACTCTATAGTTGGGTTGAATCTTGCTGACGCTTCAGGAGGCCAACAACCCAATCCGATGATTTTATGCACAGATGGAACAGTGTGGACAAGGGGATACAACCTCAACGGCTATCTTGGTATTGGACTTGTACAGCCTTACAGCGGAGCAAACTCTTATGCTAGACAAGAACAGTATAATTTTGCGTGGAGGCCTGTATTATTATGAAAAACAATTCATTAAAGAGGAAAGACTAAATGGCTTTCACTAGAAAATCCAAGGCGGTTAATTTCAACGAACCTGGAAAAGAGAACGTATATAACACTACCTCTGCTTCAAAAGACCTCAGCACTACTCCAATAACGGCCCCTCACCCTTACTTTTTTGTATCTGAACTTCCAGACACATCCACAGTTAATACTGGCGCAAGCATTTTCACCGAACGAAAAATGTATGCCCTCATGGAAGGTAATAGGAGAATAAAAGCTTGGGGTACCTCTGGAAGCTACGGACTAAGTGGCTATTCTAACCAAACTGTCCACCCTATTTTCCCACAGTTAGTTCAGTTTGATTACCCTTTAGAAAAAGATGATTTCATTACTCAAATAGCCGTTGGTAAAGGTCATATGGCTGCTTTTGTAACTGCAAAAGGTTATTTGTATACAGGCGGTTATGCAGACAATGATCGCTGGATGGGGTTTGGTGATGATGTACACCGTTATGCCTTTTCACGAGTTTCTCATGCTGAAACAATAACAACTGCTACGTTTAGTTCTGGTGGTGCCGTAGGAGCAAACAATTTTGTTATTACAGCAGTAAATGCAAACATAGTCGTTGGTCAGCAAGTAGTAGGTTTTGGAGTTCCTTCATGGACAACAGTAACTGCTGTTTCGGGTACGACAATTACCTTAAGTAACGTATTCAATCAAGTCGCTGCTGGTGTGTATAGTTTTGGTCGCCCTTGGGGTCCAGGTGGAGTATGTGCTAAAAAAGTATATCTACCATCAAGCACTCTTAACACAAGCTCTGAACAATGGGCGTTGGTGCTTAGCACAGATAGCAATGTGTATGCCTGTGGCTACAACGGACATGGGCAAATGGGCATTGGTAATACAGCTACCCCTCGCGGGTATTGGGACAGAGTTCCAGGAATTTCCAACATTAAAGAAGTCTATTGCAGTAATTACACTGCTTTCGCAATAACATACAGCGGACAGTTATGGGGTTGGGGCTATAACGGCTATGGGCAATTAGGCATAGGCAGCACCGGTAACGCGACTTCTCCAACGTCCTTAGTTGCAAGCGGTGTAAACAAAGTCTTTCATAAGGGTAATGAATACGAAACATCCTTTTATATTTCTAACGATGGGTTAGCTTATTCTTGCGGTGCAAACCATTATGGGTCTTTGGGGATTAACGTAGAAAACACAAGTAATACAACCACATGGACTGTTGTAAACACAACAAACATAGGAACACGCAGGGTTATAGATATTAAAGCTGCTGGCACTGGCACGTACAATACGACGTGGTTTTTGTGCGATGACGGAACTGTTTTTGCATGTGGTAATAATGGTTCTGGACAAGTTGGAGATGGCACCACTACTACTAGACAGATCCCTACTTTAATTACGCAACCTTCTGGATTCCCCAAGGTAGACAGAATTGTTGTTGCAGGTGGCAGCAATACCCATTTTGTCATGGGAATAAACATGGCTACTGGGCGTATGTGGTCTGTTGGTAGTTGGAACTATGGAGCGATTGGTCAAGCTATTGGTGAGCCAACAGGTACTTGGGCATTTACAAATACCTCAACTAGAGCACAATACCCAGCAAGAGAAACTTTAAGTATCCCATCAGTAGAAGACGGATACACAAAAATTAAAGATTTTTTTGTAATGTCTGGCCCCAACGGAGAATCAACAGTTTATGCTCTTTGTTATGATGGAACAATTTGGGTTAGAGGATATGGCCACTATAACGCAAAAGGACATAAATTCGTGCAGCATTATTGGAATGGTAACTTAACCTATCAAGGTACGCAATACACAGATACGGGATGGAAGCAAGTGGAGTTCTAATGGCAATATCAAGAAGAAAAAGTGCAGAAAAATATATAACCAACCCTTCAGCAAAGTTAGTAAGGGAGACTTTAGATAATTCCACAATCCCCACATGGAACCCTTCTAAGAATTATCAAAAATGTGCCATGCTCGTTCACAATAGAACTGCTGCTGGTGGTATGGGTGTTGACACTTATCAATCATCATATTTTCTCATGGAAGGGCAGAAAAGGTTTACGGTAGCAGGGTACCAAACGGGTTACAATATGGCCGGCTATTCCAATCAAGAAGCTCTTGCCGTAGAACCTGTATTAGTACAGAATAACCCACCTTTAGCGCTTGATGAATACTTCGTAGATGCTTGTATGGGTTACGTTTGTCTTTACGCAGTGACAAACAAAGGCAATGTGTACACTGGTGGCTATAATCCTCATGGCAATCTTGGTCACAATGACACTACCCCTAGATATTCTCTCTTAAAAGTAACTTCAACCGCAGGTGGAATACAGTTTGGTCCAGGAGGAGTACAAGCCGTTAAAGTGTTTTCTACCGGATGGTCTGGCTACACAGCAAATACAGCCTACGTTTTGGATTCGGAAGGTAAAATCTATGGGTGCGGTTTTAACACTCAATACCAACTTGGCGATGGAACGACAACACAACGTAACGCTTTTCAACGCATTGGATCTTTAGAAGACATTACAACACTTTTCACGGGTGGTCAGTATGTTTTTGCTTTAAGAAATGATGGCAACCTGTACGTATGGGGAGATAACGCCAACGGTCAATTGGGTGTTGGTGATACTACTGCCCGTACAACTCCAGTGTTGTCTACAACAGGTGTTAAAAAAGCACTAACAATGGATAACACTACTTACAAAAATGCTCACATCCTCAAAGCAGATGGAACCGTTTGGTTTACTGGATATTCAGGCTCAAATGGAGTTAGCGGTCTTGGTACTGCCACACAACATACAACTTGGCAACAAGTTACGATTAACATTTCTGGTAAAAATGTTGTAGATATTATTTCTAATGGACATGGCGCTGAATCGCGTTCTACTTGGGCACTTATTGACGATGGTTCTATTTATTCGTGGGGCTATAACGGCTATGGTCAATTGGGGCATAGTGCAACTACAGCTCAAGGTTCTCCTAACCTGTTAGTACAACCAACAGGGTTTCCAAAAGTAGATAAAATTCTGTCATTTGGTTCCGCTTCACAATATGGGTTTAAAGCCGTAAATATGGCAAGTGGAAGAATGTTTACAGTTGGGAATTGGTGCAATGGTGCTATTGGTATATCCAACAGTGACCCATCTGGTACTTGGCCCCAAGAAAACCCTGAAACTAACCGTGCTCACTATCCAGCACGAGAGGTAGCAAGTCCTCAACCAGTGCAACAGGGATATGCAACTATTAAAGATATTGTAGCTATGAGTACAGACAACAATGATCAAACTAGAGTATTTTGCTTATTGTCAGATGGCACAGTATGGGCCAAAGGATCTAACAATAAAGGAGAAATGGGCACAAAATACACAATGACTTTCTACAATGATGGCACAAACACACCTTCATTTCAATGGGGCAATCTTCGGTGGAATCCAAATTGGCAGCAAATTGACTTTTAATTAGTTGTTATTTTTAATAAATAACTTATAAATTACTAAGTTTTGCTTAAAAGCGACTTGACCTAAGAAGTTCAATAAATTCAGTATTGTCCATAAAATCTTTTGAAATTAAATTCATATGCTCGATATGGCGCTCATAATCTTTTTTTCCATGATCCCCTTGCTTGTACTGCTTCAATTCTCTCAATGCCATTTCTTTGGAAATAAAACCAAGACCAGCAAGAACCCAATTGTAAATTCCAGAACCAGCAAAACCCATCATTACATTTAACTCATCATCTAAAATAGTTTTATGTTTTGACGACTCAATTATCCATAGTGCTCGTTCAGTACGTCTTTCGGGCTTAGAAATGTCACGCCAAAACTCAGTATCGGTTCTTTCGCTGGCGTAGTGAACGCTAATAAAATCTTTAAAGCCTTCGTATAGCTCGCCTATCATTTTGTTATATGCCGCTATCGAAGCCCAGTTACAGGTAGCTTTTATGTCTTGCTTAAGATAGTTAAAAACAAAATAGTGAAGTTGTGTAATTGTCCCATGAATACTTGTTGCCTCTAGTGGCTCCAAAAATGCTGATGATAAACCGATAAATAAACAATTGTTTTTCCAAACTTCAGATAATCTGCCTGCGTCAAAGTCAATAAACTTTATCGGATTAATTTCTTGCCTCAGAAGCATTTCAATTTCTTTTTGAGCATCTTCTTTTGTTGTGTACGATGAGTCAAAGACATATCCGCAACCCATTCTGTCTTGAGTTGGTGTCATCCACATCCAACCGTGTTTTTGTGCATAAGCAACAATTACTGGGTCAATCCTGAACCCTTCTTTATGCTGAAGAATAAAAGGCATTGCCGTATTCACTGGCAAATGTTTTGCATATGACTCCCATTTGACGCCCATTTTCTTGGGAAGTACTCGATTAAACCCAGTGGCATCAATAAAAAAATCAGACTCAACATTTTGCCCAGACCCAAGCGTAACAAACTGTATATTTCCAGATTCGTCTATTTTTGCATCTGAAATTTTCCCGTCAATTACCGTCACGGATTGGCACCGGCGTTTAAAGTATTGACCCACTAAGTGTCCATCAAAGTTGTAGCCGTAGTTGTTCCCTGCCTTTAAAACATCTCCCTCAAAATGAAATGGCGACAGTGATTTGGAAGTCAAATATCCATTTCTACTTGCCGTATGCATGGGAATATCGTTAGCTATAACATGCATGAAAGAAGGAAAAGTCCCATACTCTAATTGGCCAGTACCGTCTATTGGGGCAATATATTCGTGGTTAAGTTTTCGCCAATCAACATGATGAATTGCCATTTTGGGAGTTGCATTTGTTTCTTTAAAAAATTCTGTTTCATTACAGCCATAGTTGAAACGAGAGTTTTTTATAATATTTGTCAGGGTTCCTGTGCTGGCTTCCCCGGCACCGATTATCCCTATTTCGCTAGATTCAATTACGGTCACTTGGTGCTCTGGGTGAACTTTACTGATCATAAAAGCAGCAAGCCAACCTGCCGTTCCCCCACCTAGGACGGTTATTTTCATAAAAACACCATATCACTTTTATTTAACTCTTAGTTTTTAGCAGAAAAAAATATGGGATAATTGCAACATGGCTTTATCTTTTCCTATGTCCCCCGCCAATGGCGATCGGGTAATTTTGGCTGGGAGAGAGTATCAATTCATTAGTCCAAAATGGCTAAGTTATAAGTCTGTTATTATTGATTCTGGCTTAAGCACGACCGTGTTCACCCCTAACTCAGAAACTGTTGACGGAGGAAATGCCAATGGCATATAAAAGAATTTTATTGAGGCGAGACACTGCCGCCAATTGGACATCGGGCAATGCCATCCTTGCTTCTGGCGAACTCGGCTACGAAACAGATACTGGTAAGTTCAAAATTGGGAATGGCTCAACTTCTTGGAATTCCTTAGTTTATTCCATAAATGCAATTATGGGTTCTATATCTCTAAACGATGTTGGGGATGTCACAATTACTAGTGCCACCAATGGTGATTTTTTGCGGTGGAACGGTAGTGCATGGATAAACGATGCAGTTAATCTTTCAACCGACACTATCGGTTCCTACGTTGAATCGCTGGTTGCTGGGACTGGTGTCACTCTTGCGAACAATTCTGGCGAAGGGGCAACACCAACTATTGCTGTTGACACAACTGTTATTCAGGCCCGAGTAGTCGATGTTTCTGATACGGAAATTGGATACCTAAATGGCGTAACTTCTGCAATTCAGACGCAAATAGACAACAAGCAATCAGTTGTGACCAATGTTTCTGACACCGAAATTGGTTATCTAGATGGTGTAACTTCAGCAATTCAGACACAGATTGACAGCAAGGCACCACTTGATTCGCCAACATTTACAGGTACCGTAACTCTTCCGGATAACACTGTTGCTCTTGGCACAAAGACAACTGGCGCCTATGTCGAATCTTTGGTTGCTGGAACTGGCGTAACCCTTACCAACAACTCTGGAGAAAGTGCTACTCCGACTATTGCTATTGGTCAAGCCGTTGCCACAAACAGTAATGTCACCTTCAATGATGTCATTGTTAGCGGAAACTTGACTGTTTCTGGTACGGCAACTTCTGTAAATACCGAAATACTTACGGTTGATGACAATATTGTCGTGCTCAACAACAATGTTACGGGTTCTCCAACAGAGAATGCTGGTCTTGAAATTGAGCGTGGTACATCCGCAAATGTTCTGCTTCGCTGGAATGAAGCAAGCGATATATGGGAAATTACGACAGACGGTTCAACTTACGGTCAGATTGCCACCACTGGCGATGTCGCTACAGCCACTGGTGCAGTAAGCGTAGACAACCTTTCTGATGCAACAATTACCTCGGCAGCCAATGGAGATTTCTTAAAATACAACGGCGCCGCATGGGTAAATGACGCAATCAATCTGGGCACGGACACAGTAGGTAACTATATGACGGACCTATCGGCTGGGGATGGAATTTCAATTACTCACACTCCTGGCGAAGGTTCTACAGCAACTGTTGCCGTAGATACAGCAATTGCGTCAAATGACCAGTTCGTACTGGCAGGGCAAATTTTCTAGTAAGTTAGATACAGGAGATAGAACATGGCAACATTTAGTAAACAACTTCTTTCAGCAAGCACTGACGGTCGAGCAATCAAGGTTGTGGCAACAGCCATTGGTTCATCTCCGACCCTAATTCATACTGGTCAAACTTCAACAAGCATTTTGGAAGAAGTCTGGATTTACGCTCAAAACAACCACACAGCAGATGTTGCTGTACGAATTGGTTTTGGTGGAGTAACAGACCCAGATGACATCATTGAATACACAGTAAAAACCAAAGGCGGTTTATATCTAGTTGTTCCTGGTTTAATTCTTAAGGGCAATGCAACCCCACTTACGGTTCAAGCGGCAGCAGGAACAGCAAACGTTATTTCGTTGTCAGGATACGTCAACCGAATTGCACCATAAATTATGTCTGAATTCATCAAACGAGGTGCCGTCAGTCAGGCTGTAAGCGGTGGTCCGCTTGCGCCTCGTCATAATCGAAACAACAAAACAGATGGTATATTTGCTTATTGGTTTGCTCAAGGCAAATCTATCCTTGCGGCTTTTATTGATTCTTTCACGCGAAGCAATAATGCAAGCAGCGTAGCAGGTGGCCCAGTGGATTGGGTAGCAGAAAGTGGTACTTGGGGTATTGATACAAACATGGCAACCACGAGCACAGCTGCTTCTTCTTATCCTGTAGTTACTTTTGATGCCGGAACAGTGGCCGCAACGGTGAAGGCAACCTTGCCGACCACAAGATCTGCAGGCGCAGGTGTTGCATTTTGGGTTACCGACACCAACAATTGGTGGGCGGCTGTTGCTGACAAAGTGGATTCGACTGGTGCGCCATACAACTGTTCTGGTCCAGGAACTGCAAATAACTCAACCGGTAATTGTTCTTATACTTATCAATCAGTTGGTGGCGGACCAGGCGTTGCACCAGGTGGCTACTATCCGTATTGGGCATGCAGTAGTGGAACACTGTTTGGGAATGGTTGCTGGTACTACGATGGCTACACTTGGATTCAGTTCGGTACGGGTTATATTGCTTGTTGTACTTATGTAGCTCCGTACCCTTACAATGCTCCATACAATTACACCCCAGTGCCAGTAACCTACGCTGGCACCGCAAGTACCTATAATCGTTCAGATATTAAAATTATTAAAAAAACTGCTGGGGTTATTTCAACTGTTTCTACGACCCAAGTCGCCAACCCAACATCAACTTCATATTTAACCTATATTCAAGCGGCAACTACGCCTACTGGAGTTACGGTTACGGCAGTTGATAGTTCAGCACCAAATACTGTTGTGACTGCAAATGCGCTCGCAGGATTACCGTTGCCTGCTCAAAAATTTGGTATTGTCTATACCCCATCAACCCTTTATGGAAATCCGAAAGTTGAACAAGTTGAGTACACCCCTGCTCCGTGATTTTGCAAAAGAAAGATTTGAGATTTGCAGAAGTTGTCCTCGATACTTCAAGTTGACATCAACTTGTCGCGAGTGTGGATGTTTTATGATATTAAAAATACAACTAGCTTCAGCTAGTTGCCCAATTAAAAAATGGAGTGCAAATGTATAATAGAACCGTATCTTTTAATACAAACTCCGAGGACTTGGTCAAGGCAGTAAATTCTCTTCTTTTTTATCTCAATGTGGCAAAAGATAGAATTTTGGAAGACTCCGAATATCCTGCAACCAACGAAATAATCATGCCATTTGACGAAGCTAGGGCTTTGCTTGCCGCAATGTATAGTCTTTCTACCCTGCCAGATAGCGAAGCCTTACCAATGGATAGTCAATTTTCCTTGGAAGAATTTTACATTCAAGCCAAACAGATACCTCAATTCTAGGGTTTTTGCTAGGCTTGCCCTATGGCAGCACAAATTCTTTCAAGCAGTCAAGGGCCAGTGGTGGTTTATGAGGGACTTGTTCTTCGTATGTCCGATGTTGAGGGTATGTTGGCCGCAGTTGATGATACCCCTAACTTGCTTCAAGATCTAGAAAAATCAATTATTGAACATTTTCTTTTAGTAGTTGAATTTGTGAAAGAAAATTTTTTAGATAAGAAAAAACATCTTTATGTCAAACTGGTTTCAGATGCATTGACGACAATGGATGATTTTAATAAATTTGCCAATGTTGAATATATTTCATACTTACACAATAGAACATTACAGAACAATCCCCATATGACCCCAGAACAAGCAGACAAGGAAATGCGTCGACAAAATCGTCAAGATATTAACGATTTCTACGCACCAAAACAAAAATGACTCACAAACCATCTGATGTAAGGTATGACAGACCAGTAAATAACTGCACCCCGCCTTTTATTGTTGTCTCTAAAGTATTCACACATAAAGAGTGTGCAGAAATTATTAGTATCGGAAACTCTAAATCTCTTGAGCCAGGCAAGATCGGTGACGGTTCAGTTAAGTCTGAAATTCGAAGTTCCGATTTAAGATTTATTGAACCTTTAAATCTAGAAAAAATTGGTTGGATTTTTGAAAGACTAAAAGAAATTATTGACAACGTAAATGACCGAGTTTACGAGTATGACCTTAAGTATTTTGCTCCTCCGCAATTCACCTTATACAAAGAGGGTGATTTTTATGATTGGCACATGGATTTAATTATGGGAAATCCGTGCCCAAACTTATTTATGAGGAAACTTTCCGCAACGGTTTTTCTTTCAAACCAAAACGAATTTACTGGTGGCGAATTTTTGATAGGCAGAAAATCAGACGGATCACACGAAAATGTGATTGAAAACGAACAAGGTGCCGTGGTTTTGTTCCCGTCTTTTATGTGGCATAAAGTTAACCCTGTTTTGTCGGGTCAAAGATTTTCTTTAGTTGTTTGGACAGAGGGAGACAAATTCAAATGAGCAACGATTTAACCGTCTATTGGGCGCCATGGATTGAGGGAGAATATTCTGGGCAGCGAAATAAATTAGGTCCAAATCAATGGATCTATCAAGAACCTGAAAGCGTTTATAAAGATGTTCTTTCAAAAAAAAGCGATCAAAAAATAACCAAAAATTTTTTTCAATGTCCGGCAGTAAGAGATGCTCTGCAGTCTGTCTATGTAATTAAATGTCCATTTGCGACAGAAGCAGAAGTTGTCCTGAAGGAAGATGGAGCAGTAGACAAGATTGAACAAAATTGGGCCAAGGACCTACCAAACCTCTTATCTCAGTGCCCCATAAAACTAGCCCATGCCCCATCTAAGGAAAATGAATTGCTGGTAGTGGTGGAATATACCTATCTATTTTTCTGCGAAGAGTCTTTGGAAATGAGAATGACGGCGCCATGGTTCCATGAGGCTCCCCACCTACAATATGGTGCGACGGTACCTGGGGTGTTTGACATTGGTCGCTGGATGAGACCAGTACATTTTGAAGTAAATTTATGGCAGGGGCAGACAAAAATAAAATATGAAGAAAACGAAGCAATGGGCTATATTGAGTTTGGTACGAATAAAAAAATTAATTTTCAAAGATTTGAAACAACTCAAAAAATAAAAGAAATTGTTGGCGATGCAATCAACACTAGAAACAAAAGATTTACACCAAGCCTATTGAAGCGGTACGAAATTTTTGATCGTTCACCAGTAAAAAAAATGTTAGTAAAAGAGATAAAGGAGAACCTTTTGTGATATTTCTCGAAACATCGTCGTTGATAGTTGACAATATGAAAGAAATAGAAGAGTCAATTAATTTTGCTGGCTTTAAATATCACGACATTTATGGTGACCACGAAATGACCACCAATCATATGAATTACAATCTGTTTGCTCTTTTGTCTCTGGATTTGAATTTTTATTATCTCTATGCAGAACTACAACACAGAATTAGGGATGTTTTGGGTTATGAAAAACCGCTTTGGATGCAGGCATGGTTAAATGTGCATTCAGAGGCTGCGGTGCTTGATTGGCACGATCATGCTTGGCCATGGCACGGATATATATGTATTGACCCCAAAAAAACAAACACTGTTTTCAGGAATCCAACAGATGGATCAGAGTACAAGGTAGAGAATAAACCAGGTCAAATTTATTTTGGAAATGGCGGGATATTTCATAAAGTTGAAGTTGTAGAAAGTTATTCTGGCTTTCGTACAACAATTGGGTTTGATGTAACCGATCAAGCAGGGGGAAAATTAAAAAGTGTCAGTTTTATACCGTTCTAAATCCAAAGAGGAACAATATTCTCAGGGCGATCACATAGGTGTTTGGGATAATTTTTTTTCGCCAGAACTATGTCAAAAATTTATTAATTTTTATGAATACCGTTCCAAAATTGCATTTCAAAGAAACAGTCAAGACAAGCAAGACTTTTCTATAAATCTTGGCAATGAACCAGCGATGCGAGATCTGGTCTTGGATCCCTCAATGAGCGACGAGTGCTTACATGAGTTTTTGGATCAGTTTTGGGGAAAGTGCTACCCAATGTATCTTGACAAACATCCACAAATGACATCGGCTGCCTCACCACCAATTTTATCAACAATCAAAATACAGAAAACACTGCCTCAAGGCGGCTACCATGTTTGGCATTGCGAGCACGCAAATATCGAAACAGGGCGAAGATTTGCTTTTATTATTCTTTATTTGAACGATGTTGAGTCTGGCGGGGAGACAGAGTTCCTGTATCAGTCTGCTCGTGTTGAGGCTTCTCAGGGACGCCTAGTGCTTGCACCAGCCGCCTATACGCACATGCATAGGGGCAATCCACCACTTACGGGCGCAAAATACATCCTTACTTCGTGGCTGGAGTTTGAGAAGTAGAGGTTAACCTGCATAACCGCTTGCCTTGTGATTGGCGTCGGCAGTAGATAGACTAAACCGACAAACCATAACTAAATAGAAAACACTACTAACCTATGAAAAAAATTTTGGTAAGCATTGTTCTGACACTGATTTTCTCTATGTTCACGGCGGGTTCTGTGCTTGCAAACCCACCAGCAGACCAAGGCTCACAAATAGAAAATGGCATAACTGTCCAAGCACTTGCGAATCCGTTAGAGGAACTCAGTGATGAAGTGCCATCAGTTATCCTGCCCGTACCTAGCCACCCCGCACCGGGTGAATACCGTTGCGGAACAAGTCAATACTTAACCTTAATTCTTGGCGAAGATGGCTGGAACTATCAATGCCAAAAAGTCGGCAACCTACTACTGTGGAGATACTACGACTGCAATTTTGGTCAAAATGCAGATTGCATAAAGCGTGCATCAAATTCAATACAACCGGAAATTCAAGATAGATGGGAGGACTACGGTGGGTATTCTATCTACGGCGATGTTGTTGGGTATTACCTAAAAACAAGCACCAACACATTTACTACATACACTTTTCAAATAGCATTAGATTCGGCATACACGCAAGTTGTATATTCGTTTACTGCTAGTCCATATTTTGACTCCAGTTGGAACTGCGATTTAAGATGGTGTTCTGTGGGCTTTGATATTTCAGCGCCGGGTAAAAGCCCATTTACATCTTGGAACAAAGTAAACAGAATAACTGGAAGTTTCTACGCTAGAGCAACTGTGTCGAATTCTAACGGAATCGCCACAAAAGACTTTGGGCTAAGAACACTTCCAGGTTTACAAATGAATTGGAACAACAACTAACACACCCATAAAAAAGCAAATTAGGTTTTTACCATTTCCCTATAGGGCAGGAAGCGTCTTTTATTTGAAAAGTAGCATTAATCCATATAATGACCATAATCACTTTACGCAAAACGCAAACAAATCCTCCAAAAATTAAACAGTCTCGAATAAAACGAGACTGGATGGATGCCACTTACAATAAACATGCATACCAATGCAGACCAATGACTGTAGCGAATGTGTATGGGTGGGAACTTTCTTTACCTTGCGATGTGCGTGTTGTCTGGCGTGGCGATAATCATCAAGTTGATATTCTTAGCGGCGCAAACTGTGGCGCATCTTCGGGAATTATTGGAATGGTGACATTTTCGGTCGGCTGGAGATTTAAGACAGAGCCGGGTTTTTCTATACAAATTGGCGGTTCGCCAAATTTAATACTTCCGGGTGCTCAGGCTTTATCGGGAATTATTCCTACGGATTGGTGGCCAGATGAGTTTCAAATGAATTGGATGATTACTGACCCAAATAGAGAAATAGTATTTCCTGCAGGGTTTCCATTTATGTTTTTTACCGTAATACAAAATTCGGTTGTTGAAACTGCCGAACTAGAATTAGATCTATCTATTGAAGATGCTGATTTTATTAAATCAAGAATAAAATATGGGAGTGAAAAAATGCGTCGCAATGTTGAATATCCTTGGACGTGGACAAAGGGTATTAAAACCGGACTAGATGCTGACGGGAATAAAATTGGAGATGTATTTACTGGTTTACCAAAACTTCACGAACCAAATGACGAAGGCTGATTTTCGGCTATTTCTACAATCTTGTCAATCGTTTCTTGATTAACAAAAGAGGCGAGAACATGGCTCACCCATTGGTAGGATGACTTTTCGCAATAACCTTTGGTCTGCATTAATTTGGCTATTGATTCAATATCTTTCATTTTTTTGCACTCGCAATAGTTCCATCTTCGTTGTATCCAGGGGTGTATCTATGAAATCTATCGTTGTAATCAAACATGGTCACTGCAGAATATTTCACACCAGAAGACACCGGCAAAGAAGCATGTGAGTAAATAAAATTTGAAGGACAGATGACAATGTCGCCTTTGTGGGGGGTGTATTTTTGGTCAATATAAGGAAACCAAAGTTCCCCTCCTTCAAAATCATCATTAAGATAGCCAACGGTAGAAACAGAACATGTGTATGAAAACCCGTGGTCTGCATGTACCTGAAAGTGTTGACCTGGTCCATATTTGACAAAATTAACCGCTTCAATGTAATCCATTGAAATTCCGTATTGTGAGGTGTAGTGATCTACGCATGCTTTAGTGTAAGCAATGAGGTCATTTAGCAAAGCGGCCATTGGTGCGTATTCTTTGGGTGCTTGGTCTAATTCGAATTTTCTAAGTTTGCAGTCAAAGCAATCTCGATAATCTTTTTTTTCTTCATAATCGCCAACCAAAGCAGGAAACCAAGAAACATTTTTTAATTTTCCTATCAACATTGCATTATCAATAGTTTCCGTATCGGTTGTGTGTGGAGGTAGCACTGAACGGTATATTTTTATGCCAAACCGAGGGTCATCGATGCATTCAACACTAACTTGTGGTTGATTCATATTTGGGTTAGACATAGCTGATATCCTAACATGAATATGATTCGCATTGGAAGTAAGGAAAATATAGTATTTGTCCCCAATTTACTGACGACTGATGAGTGTGTCTCAATAACAAATTATTGTGAGTCGGTCAAATTATGGCATTCAAATTCCTATGACGGAAGCAATGACAAAGTGCATTCTATTGCATCGTTTTCTGACTCGTCTTTAAATGCGCTTAAAGTAGCAGTAAATTCGTTGCATGAAAAAATCGAGAATAGGTTTGGACGAGAACTTGGTCCACAATTCCCAGGAATTCGTAAATGGGAAGTCGGCGATTACCAACCCCTTCATGCCGATGGAGAAGACACCGACGGGAATCCAAATGAAGCCTATGCTGTTGACTATGCATCAGTTATTTATATAAATGACAACTACTTAGGTGGGGAAATAGAATTTCCACTACAGGAAATTATTTGGAAACCAGTATCTGGGACGGCAGTGTTTTTCCCTGCAAATAAGTGGTTTGCGCATAAAGTTCACGAAGTAACATGCGGCACTAGATACACGTCTGCTCAATTTTGGGTACCTACAAAACATTTAAAACTGCGAGACTTTTACTTTTCTAAGTAATTTTTTTAGAAAATTACTTCCACCAACAAACAACAGAATATTTAATTCCTTTAGTTACTGGTAGCGAAGCATGAGAATGAACAAAATTTGATGGAAAAACTACTATGTCTCCTGCTACTGGTTCGTATATAAAATTTAACAAATCAAAATAAAGTTCTCCGCCCTGATAGTCGTCGTTCAAAAACCCAACTGCGCTAATTCTTCTTGGCGTAAATTCTGAGTCGTCATAGTGTGTCTTAAACTCTTCGCCGACCTCATATTTTAACAAATTAAAATTGCTAATTTCTGGCAACACCACCGGAGCATTGAACCTACAAATGTAGTGACCTACTGTTTTTTTAAAATCTTGATTAAAAGACGTACTTACCTCATGCGGAAATTGATTTGTATCCGAACTTGTTCTCAAATTAGAAGATGGCTTATCTCCGTATAGTGTGGATTTTTGCCAAACAGCAATTTTGCTGTTTTCTGTTAGACTAATTAAAAGTTGCGGATTTTGAATTGCTGAACGATAAATCGCTATGGCGCCAACGAGAATTGATTTCATAATTTAAATTTTAAATACTAAAAAAGTGTATCAAAGAGAACAATTTTTGCAATATTATAAACACTGAAATCTCGCTTTAAATTTTTTTAAATCTATATTCATTATCCGTATTGCCTCAGCAGCAAGTTCTTTGTTTGGTGCCCCCCAAAGACCAGTAATAGTTCCGTCAAATATTGATGCCACTCGCTGAAGAGTGTATCTATCCATAGATGTAATTATTGATGCACGAGTATCGGAAAAATAAGATGTCCTCCAATCGTTGGCTTTGAGTGAATTAAAATATTTATCACTTTTATCTAAATGGTATATATCAATATAATCTGTAGAAAAACTTCTTATACCTCTTGAAATTAAACGAAAATACATACTGTGCTCCTCCCCATAAAACCACATATGTGGATCGGGGGGGACATCCAAGAAGGTACTTGCTTCAGAAAACAAGTATGCAGCACTAACTGCATAGTTTTCTTTCCAATCAATAGTGCTTTCCAAAACCCAATTGTTTGACCAAACACGAAACATATCGTCAATAAATAGCGACGATGGTTGCTCATTTTTTTTAATTGGCGTCATTCCATCTTTTTCATCTTCCCTACACGGTGACACATGCTGCGAAATTACAACTCTTTCTTTGCAATTTTTTACAATTGCATTATACCTAGAGACAATTTCTTCGTCCCAATTCTTACCAAAAAGCATGTGCGCATCACATTGAAGCACATAGTCAAAATATTGTGCATTTTTTAATGCCATATATCGAACAATTCCCACCCCAGGTGGGATACTAGATTCATATTTTGTATGTATTACGAATTTGTTTTGTAAGTCAGAAAATCTGGAATCACTCCTGAATTCACACACACTAATCTGAATGTCGTGTTTGTTGCTTTTATTGTCAAGTATTGAATTAACAGTTTGTTTTATGTGGGATTCGTTATACGCTGCAATAGCAACAAGAATGGTTGCCACATGCCTACCATTTACCTAAAGGGCAAACAGCCTCTTGAAGTTTTACTTTTAGGGCCATAAAACAACCGCATTCTTTGCATTGTTTTGTTACTTTTATTAAGCGGTCACAATCAAGACAAGTATTGAGTCGTTTTTCTGCAAGTTCGTTACTTGCATTTTCGGTTGTTGGGTTTAATAAATCAAATATAGTAACTCCATTTTTTTGTTTATATTGTTCCCATCTTGATTTTGCGTTCATAGAACAGTCTCTCCAAATTGGTCAATTCTTTGCTCAACGCCATTAATTAGTTCGGTTGTAAAAAATCCGTCTTCATCATATTTCCAGCCTATATTGACTAGCGAACCCTTAACAATTGGTACTACAAGTGGATTGCTTAAAAGAATTGCAGTAAACATCTCATCAACGGCAATTTCCGTAACAGTGCCATCGGTGTCTGCCAAAATAATTTCTACACCACTTGTCTCATCGACCCTTGATGTGTAAATTGAATTTGCAAGAAAAACATCATCCCCAATGTGTGGAGTAAAACCGTTGGCCAACACAACTTCGCCATCAATAATAAAAGCCAAAGGGGTACATGGTTTTTCTACAACTTCATAAGAGTGAGATGTGCCAAAATCAGCAG
>Ga0129333_10001253_pt1 | contig 22774 bp, 26 predicted proteins | sample CPB6_08_DNA_FD_94474 | JGI IMG/M metagenome (GOLD analysis project Ga0129333, IMG submission 94474) | Freshwater to marine salinity gradient microbial communities from Chesapeake Bay, USA - CPBay_Sum_0.6_0.8_DNA | ecosystem: Environmental > Aquatic > Marine > Coastal | place: USA: Chesapeake...
TACCTGCTTCTACGTAGCCGCCTTCACTGACCACAGTAGAACAGATTTGATCCATAAATCCTCCGGCAGTAGCACCGGTGTTCAGTATCTCACAACGTACTGGTAAATTGGGTGTACTCATGTATACAGTGGTTAAACTATTTGAGTGATGAAAAAGATGACAAGGTATAAATGCCCCTTCATGCACAAATCCTACCGTAACAGATCCTACTCCCAACCATTGAAATTCTATAAACACTAACTGTGTTTTTGTTACATCTAAATTAAAAAGACTTCCGCCAGTGCCGTCGCATTTATCAATATTCCACTCTGCCTGAGTTTTACGATTTTCTACAGGAGCACCGGACACATAACTACGTATGACCCAAGATAATGTACCGTCGCCGGTTTGTTCGAAAAATATTCCATTATTGTCGTCGTAATATCCGGTGCGTTTAGTTACATTAGCAACAGCGGCATGAAAGTTAATACTAGACAGTATTTGCTGGCTCTTTCCGGGCATGTAGTGATGATAAAATTTGGTTTGATGCACTACCCGACTGTTAGCATTATTTGAAGTGGTTAATCTTGCACAGGCCTGATTGTCCTGAAAGGTCACAGAGCCACCATTGAATATCTTGTCAACAAAGTTAGGATCTAATCCGTATAAATGTTTGTAGTCTCCTAAGGTAAAAGGACTCGACATTCGAATACGACCGAAGGCGTCAGTTTGCCCTACTTTAAGAGTAGTACGAAGCACTGGTTGACCTAGTGCATTGTACTCCATAGTTTTATGTAGATTCAGCAGATTAGGTTCATCGGCATGAACATAATTAGTAGAATTTGGGTTTTGCACTCCCATGTTAATCTATTAATCTAAATCTAATATACTAGTATAGCTTTGTGTAGCAGTATAAATTGCTACTTTGTTACCGGATTTAAAATTAAATATCATTTGACTATTAGCCGGAACAACATATGTGGATACAGAAGCAGTGGGTGTTGGTCCAAAATCGATGTATGTTGCTTGAGTTCCAGTTGTAATTAAAATTCGTCGTGCAGTAATAGCACTACTAGCTACACTTGAACCGTTAGTGGAAATAGTTTGATATTTTGCAGTATTATCGTCTAATGTATAAGGGGTAAAATATTGACTCATCTTTATTCCTTGTCGGGATTATATTGAAGAAACGGATACATGCTAGTAGCATTAGATCTAATGTCGCTAGGATGTTTAGATTTATGTAAATCATCACCGCTTTGTATAGTAATTGCAGCGATATCTGCAACTTTTGGTATAGGGGTATTACTAAAAGGTGTTAAAGGATCTGATTCTTTTGGTAACAAATCGACGATTTGTTTGTATCTATTAATTTCTTCTGCATCCTTACTTAAAGGCAAAATTGAATTATTTGAGTCAATGTGTTCTTTTTCTGTAGCAGCAGTTTCTAACTCAGAGTCGACTGTTTCTACGTGGTCGATTAAATCTAAGACACCTCTAATAATTTCGGTTGCCTTCATATTATTCTCTCACACTGGCCTTTAACATCCAAGCATGTTTAGCATGGACATCTAATCTTTCTTCGATGAAATTTATTAATCCATAATTTCTGGCTTCTTCGGCTAATGCACGAGCATTAGTTAAAGAATCAAGTACACGTTGATTATCTACTGCTAATTGCATAAACATTGCTTCGGCCGGAAATGGATTTAGCTCGTCTTTAACTACTTCTACTGTACCTATCTCTGTATAGGTATTAAGGTTAGCAATAACATAACCATCGATGGCTCTAATATGTTCGGCGATATCGTCGATAGATTCCCACAATTCTTTATATAATTCTCCAAAAAATCGATGATATTCGCTGAAATCGGGTCCGGTTACATTCCAATGGTAACCGTGTGATTTGATATACATTAAAAATGTATTGGCCAGCACTATATGCATAGAGGCCTGCAGATTGTTCATACTTAACTCCTTTAGCTTATTTATGCAATTAACAGATTATTTTTTACTCTGTGCTTGGGCCAATTGAGCCATTTTAGTGGCTTTTTGTAATGCAGTTAAAGTTTGGCCAGTGGTTTGTGGTGTGAATAGTGCTTGTTTAGTTACATTTCCAACAGCTTGATCTAATTTTCCTAAATTCATCTGATCTAATCTATTAAGTTTGGAACCTACATTAGCTTTGGCCATTGCATTAGCTGTTGCTGGAACATTGATCGGTGCTCGTGTAACTGCTTTAACACGTTGTATAGTAGCCGTTGTTCTTGGATCTACTTTAGGAATCCCTGTAGCACCGGCCGGAACCGGGGGTGCTTCGTTGAGTTGAGTTTCTTCTAAATTTTTAAATTTATGCCATTCTTCCAAAAGGCCGAGATCGTCAACAATCTCAACTTTTTCTATTTGTTTAGCCGGTATAGAAAAACGATCTATAGACTCTATTAAATTTTTAAACTCGTTTTTCATGTTTTAATTTTGATCTTTTAACGGGTTTAGCAAATAAATTTGGTACTGCTCCGGTAGCTATACCTCCGGCAGCAGAAGCTCCACCGGATGCATCGTCTTTTAATATTTTGTTAGGTTTAATCTTTTTATTTTCTGCCATACCGGCTGCTGGGGGTGTCTGTACAGGCGGGGGAGGTGGTGGTTCTATACGGTTAGATAAAGCTTTTTTTTCTAAATTTTGTAAAAAAGATTTTAAGTTTTGTATTTCGGCAACCTCTGCGTCGTTTGCTGCTTCGAGTTGGTCAATTTCGTTATCCTGTTGTCGATTTTCTTTATCTAATCGTTTAATATCACCGCCACCTTTATTTTCTAAATAAGCAAGATAATTAATTATTACAGATATATCATTTTTGGCTTCTGGAAATTTTCCGTATGCTTTAATTAACAATTCTCGTGCAATAGCGTTTAAGCCTGGGGTAGTAATTTTTTCCTCAGGAGATTTTTCTGTATTTTCTTTAACTATTTTATTTTTATTTTTTACCACATTTTCACCCATATACTGACTAAACATAACATTATAGTCGTCGGGATTTTTGTTAGGTAGTACAGAGATAGTTGATTTAGAAATTAATTCATACTCTAAATATTCTTTTACAGTGCTTAGGTAGTCTGCCGCTAAAGTAATTTTTTCACTAACCCATCCTTCTAGTCCTTGTGCTTCGCTGATATTTTTAAGCAATTTATGCAATTCAATCGCATTTTTTGCAGCGTAGAAACAATCAGCACGAGCCATTTGAACTTCATGATCCTGTTCCATTACGTCGGCTTCTTGTCCTAATCCTTCCTGTAATTGCTGAAATCTCATTTTTAAATCCTTTTAGATATTTATCGAATTTATTTTTAAAAATACTTATCTAGTAATACTTTGATAATTTCTGGATCTGTAGCAGCTGGGTATAAATCTGAAACCATAAGCATTCTGGTATCGTCGTCGGCTTGAGCATACAGTTCTCTAACTTGACTACCCGAAAAAACTTCCTGTCCTACAAGATCAAATGTTTTCTTTTTAGTTACAAATACGTACCCATGCCGTCCAAAAGGTTCGCATTGATCTAACGTAATAAATGGTTGAAAATACCCAGGACTACCATCCTTTTTAGTATAGCTCATTGGATCACGTTCACTACGAACTAGTATAAAAATGTCTTGTTCGGGATTATAGTTAGCCATAATTTCGCGTGGGTTAATCGGGGTTTTGACTTCTACAAACGGATCCGTAACACCGGCTTGTTGAGCTAAAAACTTTTTCTCCACAAATGGAATTGGACGAACTTTAGTATCATTGCTAGCAGCAACATAGTAATCGGCGTTAGAGAATTCTGATTTAGCTTCGTAGTAGCTGCTTAAATGCCCCCGGTGAAAAGGCTGAAATCCACCACCGTATACAACAAATACATTGCCATTGGTGGGTGATTTTAGGTCTTCAAATAGTTCAAAAAGTCTCATATTAGGGTCTCTTTAAGATATATTTATCGTTTTGTTAGATTAAAAGCAGCACTAATTCTGAAGTCATTACTCATATTCTTTAATACTCTATGTACTAAATTTCCGGGGAATAATAAAAAATCTCCCTTATTAGGTTGAAAGATTTCATGTGCTTCATGATCTCTGAACTCTATACCTCCTGAATTTTCTGGTGTTTGTATATAAAAGACCCCACTCCAATGATATGGGGTATGACTATGCCATCGATATTCGTCGCCGGGTTCCCCGCAATTAAACCACCATTCGTCTATAGTCAAATCGCCTACCGCAGCCGCCACTCTATTAAAAGTAGCATCAAACCACGGATAAGGATTATGCTTGATTCTACGACTGTGCCAAGTACCGTATCTGCCTCCACGAGCGTTATCTAAGTCTTTATAAAGTTTTACAACTTCTGCCGCAACACCTTCATCAACTGCGATACAGCTCTGTGTGTACATCATAGACCATATGTGCTTCTAGTAGCGTCCCAACGTTTGGCTACTTCCCCGGCTGTCATAGCACCTGCGTAGATATTGGCTAATCCAATGTCTCCAGGAAAGTGATCGGTACTAGCACCTAAATCCCAACGCTTGGCCACATAGACTTCGCCGCCACTCTGTGGTGTGCCAACATAGGCTGTAGATTGTTGTAGTAGACCGTTGATATACTGTGAGATATAGTTTCCATCATATGTGCCTATGACATGATACCACGTGTTCAGTGTGGGTGCAAGGACACCTGCTGTACGCCAAGTACCATCAAAGAATCCTGTGTTGATAACAAAGTTGTTAGGAGCATTATTAGTACCTATGCTGAAGTTTACATTTGATCCGTTAAAGGCATTACCAACAATCATCATAGTTTGACCAGTGAGGCTGGTAGTAACTCTAAACCATATCTCCACAGTCCAACGACTGAGACTTCCTAAGTTCTGTGCTGAGCCATATTCCAAACTGGCAGCATCAAATGAGAAATAAGCGGGCGGACCTGCTGTGTATGTGGGTGAATTGAACAGCGTGACATATCTGTAGAGTTCGTTGTTGCTACGCCATATGTTTGTGGGTGGCTTGAATGTGTAGGGACCTGGTTGCCAAGGATGGGTGTCTATCCTTACCGCCCCCGGATAACCAAAATCTCCTCTGCTAATCACAGTACCAGAAAACGTATCGTTGTTTTCCACAGTCCAACCTACAGCAACATCGGACAAAGATCCCTGTGTGATGTCTTGTGCTTGATCAAATATAGCCAGACCGTTAGCACCATATCCAAGATAGGCCATAGCATCTGCTAAAACGTATTCTCCTGATGTGTAGGATGGATTATAACCGGCGTCGAGTCCCAGCATAACAGATGGTTGATAATCTGCTTTGGTGCTAGAATAGTTAGAAGGTATCAACGTAGTGCTACATTCAAACGCACTGATCCTGCCTGTGAATCTGGCTGTGGCAACTAAGTTAGAAACACTGACAGTACCAAAGCCCACATAATGTGCTCCAGGAGCATTGGAAGACCATGCATGATTGGTGGTAGAAGCTGCTCCACCATTTAGACTGGCAGACGTTATAGTTCCATTGTTGAACAGATAGATATGATTCCAAGTGTTAAGATTCACTGTGTCAGCCACAACCGTTCCTCCAGCACCACCACCGTTGGGATGTTGACTCCAAAATCCTACCACTGGTTGACCACTGCTGTTAATCTCTAGTAGAGTACAATGATAAGCAGTATTTTCAGACTGTGTGCCCTGTATAGTGGCGACGATCTGATTGTTGCTGGTAGGGTAAAACCACAAGTTCATATAGAACTGAGTGGTAAATCCATTCATAGCCGGCGTGACTACATAACTGTCTCCTTGGAATATATGTTGAAAACCTGTGCTGTTGGTTGAAGCGAAAGTGGCGTTACTGTTATATGTAGGAGTACCTGTTCCACCATAAGCAGAGTATGAAGTAGGCGTACCATTAAAGATATATGTTCCTTCAACAGTGGGTGGGGGAGGCGGGGGTGGCTCCGCCGGTGTTGTATTAGTTGTCAATAATATCTGTGTTACGGGCATTATCGTTTCTTAACTGTCGTCTTCAACATTGCCACTGATATACCAGTAGTTTTCGCCAACTTTAATCAGTGTGGCCATACCATAACTAGCAAGATCCCAATAGGTAGATGTATTACCGTCACTGCTGTTTCTAATATTGATGCCGCCGCCGTCGGCATCAATATCTATAGTACCACCTGAATCATTGATTACAACCACTGTGAATCCTATGGGCAGTGGGCTGTCTTCGTTGTAAGGAACCACAATGCTGGTATCGCTATTGGTTACAAAAATATGACGACCTGAATCTTCTGGTTGTAGTCTATGATCTGCACCGTTGAATATCTTATGCTGTGGAATCAATTGTGCCGAACTAGTCTGTCGTGTACCGTCAGCAAACACGATAGCACCACCATCTCGGTCTACTATTTCTGCCAGGGTATGATATTCGTCGTTATCACTTGGATCCCACCAATCAGTACTGAAATCTGGAGTCCAGTCTTCAAACTCGCCTGTACCTATCACAGGAGCGAATGTGGTGGCTTCTGTTGAAGTGATCTTGTTAACATTGTAGATATCATTCTGTAGTACCCAACCACTGTATGATCCTTCGCAACTGGCGTCTTTGGGCAACTTGACCAAGAAACTGTTTTCGTAGTAGTCGTTAAAGGCTGTGGTATAGCCTGATACATAAAGATTATCTGCATCCAAGGTTATGTTACGGCCGTTCTTGAAGTATTCTCTAGTGCCACCATAGTCATAGAGCAGTGTGCCAAAGAACTTACGATACACTATCTCACCTGTGGCATTGAACTTGATCAGTTTGATACAGTTTTCGTATCTGTTTTCAAACTGTGCTTCTATCACGGCATACACATCGCCGTTAGTGTCCACTGCCACAGAACTGTCATCCCCAGAATAAGTATCACGCTGCCACTTGACATTACCGGCAGCATCCAGTTTTGTAATCACTGTACTTCCATTACCTGTGTTTTCGTGGCTGACTATGACAGTGTTGGTACCTGTGACATCCACACTCTTAGCATAACTATCATTAATTGTGGTGTTTAATGCTTTGGTCCAAGCGTGTGTGCCATTGGCAGCAAACTTGGACACCACAGCACACCAAATATCGTTGAGGTCTACTCCTGCCACATTGTTGCGGGCGACCATTTCGCCTGCGGCATAGATAGCGTTATCACTGCCTATGGCCACTGATAGATAACGCTCAGTGTCGCCAGCCTGCCCAGCACTGAGCACCTTGCTCCACAGAAGACCAAACTCATCATCTACTTTGAGCACAAATGCTTCGCCGCCTAGAGCATAGGCCACACTCCATTCACCTTCTGTACCAAAGTCTACGGATTCTGCGATCTGTATTTTCACAGTGGTATCCTGTGCTGTACCTGAGCGTGTAAAGTCAGTGATAACACTCTCTTCCACAGTGGCTACTGTAACAGTCATATCATTAGTAGGTGTTGTTCCGCCCAATAATGTGCCTGGTACAGTAATGACATCACCTACCACATAGTTGGTACCACCTAACACGTTGTAGTAACCAGCACCGTTGTAGTCTGTGGTATTGCTGTAGTCAATGTCAATTTGGAAGCCACTACCTACTTGATAGTTTGTACCTGATACCGCAGAGTAGGCCTGTACTGGTCCTGTGGCAGTTCCTGATGTGATCGAGTATCCAGTGATTCCGCCACTGCCGTTCACTGAGGTAACAGTTAAGATAGCATCATTGACACTGTCAGCACCGCCCAGTTGTGCTCCTGATACTTTGATCTTGTGTCCTGCTAGGTAATTTGTACCTGCTGTACTGACACCAGAACCAGCATACCAACTGACAGTGATTAAAGTCCCTGCTGGAATGTTGCTAAGTTGACCTGCGGCTATAAGTTCAACACCGTTGCCGTGTGCTGGATCTGGATTGTTCACAGCGGTCACAGTCCAAGTAGTACTATTATATTCAAATGTAGCACCTACAGGAATAGCATCAGCCCCACTGGTAGTAGTATGGATAGTATTTGCTCCGTCATTTTCTATTCGCTGTTCTACTACTAGTGTATTAAGAGTTCCTTTGGCATAGGTGTTGTCGGCTTTAGTTGATATGGTAAACTCAGCACCAGAACCTTCACGGACCGTGCCAGTCAGTCCATTATATCTATTCACAAACTGTATGGTAGTGCGGCCAGTGATACCTGTGCCATACATATACCAACTGTTACTGATAGGTAGTGGTCCTTCAGTAACTGATGATTTGTTTATGATCATTAGACCAACACCACTGCCAGGGCCTGGGCTTACTGGAATCTGGCGATATTCGTCCCACTTGCGACCAACTACGATGATGTTGCCAGCACCGTCAAAGGCAAAGTCATAGGGTATAGCATCACCGCCTTCACCTGCATCTCTGAATCCAGCACTAACTACTACACGAGCAGTTTCTGGATCAATCTGTAGGAACAATGTTCCTGTTTGATTACCATAGTATTCACACAAGACCACAATGTTTCCGTTGGTTGGATGGATCTTGACAGCGTTACAACGAGTATTATTACCGTCAGTGACATCGTTGAGTTTAATACTCCATACCACCTGTCCTTGACTGTTGTAGCGGACCACAATACCATCATTACCGTCATCGTCTTGACCCACAGCATATACATCACCTGTTTCAGGATCCACACAGTTTGAACGGAACCAAATATCGTCGTTGTAGTTATCAGCTTTGCCAAATATGGAGAACCAGCCAATCTGTGTTTGTGTTAGTTTAATGTCACCGTCGTTGGGTATGGTCAGTGTGCCATCGTTGCCAAACACATATTCATAAGCCGCTGATGTTGAACGAACCTGTGCCAGTTCAGCATCCGCAAAAGTCAATGTTGGTGTAACTACCAACATATCCTCTGTGAGGTCTGTTAGTACACCCTCTGCGGAGCCTTCGAGAGCATTTAGTGTAACGAACTTACCTGGAATACGGCTGGCACGTACAGTGAATTTGTCTGAACCAGATCCTATGGTCATTTCACGACCATCTTGGTCTATCTGTAGTACCACACCTTGTTTGTATTGATCGCCATCCCAACTGTCATCGCTGTCACGCTCTTGCACAGATCCTTGTATAGATATCTTACCATTAGGTCCTAGACTGAGATTACGAGCACGATTGTAGTTGAAGGTGTAGTCTTCGTTAGTGTCTTCGATGTCATCATAGCCTATGAAATAATAATGATCCGATTCAATATATCTCTGCCATAACACTTCACCGTCTGTGCTGTACTTGGCCAAGGCCATAGTGGTCTTACCAGTGTCAAGAAACTCATTAGGTTCTCTAATAGGATTGTTCTGTGTTATAGTTAGAACACTTAGATAAACATTGCCAGTGCTGTCACAGTCAATACCTGATGCCACTGAAGCACAAGGTCCAGGACCCACTCTGCGGCTCCATACTATATCGCCTGTGCTGTCAATCTTGACTATGTAGGCTATGGTTTTAGTAACACTTCCACCAGTGCTGACAATATCTTCTCTAGTGTTTAAGGTAACAAACACATTGTTTTGACTGTCTACTACAACATCGCCGCCAGCAGCCGCACCTCCAATTTCATTAGTTGTAATTGTAGTGCCCCAAATGTAATCACCTGTAGTACCATCAAACTTGTTGATCCAAGCAATAGGTGGAGAAGGATCAAGTGGATCAACAAATCCCACAGTGACGATGTGGCCATCTGCTCCTATGTCCGCTCCATACATTTGAACATCAGTACCTGGAGAATCTAGAACCTTGGCCCATATTAAATTACCATTGCTGCCTGCCAGTTTTATTATGGCTGTTTTACTTGGGTTAGGTCCAGCGGCACCATCTTGGTATTCGGCGATCACAAACACATCATCGCCGTCTGTGGTGATAGAATTAGTTTCGTGCCAACTGTTGACCTGTTCGGTGACTACTCTATATGATTTGGTTGGATGATCTAAATCGCCTGTGAATGTACCATCTGGAAATAATAGGCTGGTGGTGTTTGCTTCACTGTCATAGGTAGCCAAGGAAATTGTACCTAATGTAGTCCAATTTTCTTCATCTGTGCTTTCTTGGAATACCCATCCATCATAATAGGTATAACTGTCAGCGACAAATACTATCTGATAGTCTGTGCCTTCGATGGTTATTCCGCCTATACCATTGATCTCAGGAGTAACAGATTCTGTGACTTCAACTGGTTCATTACCAGTTAATACCTTGCTCCATACCAGCCCGCCTTCATCGTCAAGTTTCATCACTGCGATGCTGTCTCTGTCAGTGGTGCTGTAACTGTCGATGGTAAATGTTATCACCATACTGTTGTCATCAAATATAACTAGGTCGGCATTTACACTGGTGTCAACGTCGTGATTGTTCAGTTGTTTTTGCCAGGATAGTTCACCTGTGTCCGTAAACTTTGAAATGACTAATTTGTCGTTGCCCGTATCGTAGTTACTGACGTGTAGGGTAATCATATTACCGTCACTGTCATAGGCCACGGCCTGCGGTGATACACCGTTGGTAGCCGCCTGTTGGGTTCGGCTGACTAGGGCAAAGTAATCTGTGTTGCCCACTGTGACTTTGACTTCTTTGTCGTTAGTTAGACCGTTACTGTCTACACTGATACCAACTAATCCGGGTTCTATTTCTGTAATAGTACCATTGATTAAAATTTCGGTGACATTTTCTACGCTAGGTCCACTGCCGTCGCCGACTGAGATAGACCCGCCGCCTGTAAATGGTGATCCGTTGAGTTCTACAGTACCATCACTTAATAATGTAAAGGTATGCTCACCGTTGACTAATCTATCAGTGGTTACAGAACCTGGTGTATCGGGAACCGGTTCTTCCGTTTCTTCACCTGGGTCTGTAACCTGTTGAACAACCAATTGTCCACTTTCATTGCTTAACTTGACATCACCAATGTAGATAGACCCGTTACTGACAAATATGTCTCGCCATTGATTAGTAGGACTACCGAGATCGTAGGTATTATCGGCATCGGGAATGATACTCTGTGTCACTGCTGACAGAATCATTTCTGGACCGATCGGCCCCTGAATCCCTTGCAATCCTTGTGTGCCTTGCAATCCTTGTGTGCCTTGTATCCCCTGTCTTCCCTGTATACCTTGTATCCCCTGTCTTCCCTGTATACCTTGTATCCCCTGTCTTCCCTGTATACCTTGTGTACCTTGTATTCCCTGCTCGCCGCTGACAATGCTATAACTAGCATTAATAAAACTTACTGCACCAGCAGTAAAATCGGTAATTTTAGATCTTAACCAAACGAATTGTCCAGATTTAACAATAGTTCTAGACAGAGGACTACTTCCGGAACTCACAGTTACAGAATCGATATCAAACCAATCAGATTCTGATGGATTTCTTTCTAATGTACCCTGTGTAGTAAGAGTACCTCTAAAAGCTGGACCAGCAGCATATACTAGCGTAGTAGTGCTAGCGGCAGATCCATAATATCCTATACCCTTATACTTATTACCGATAATTGTTGAATTACCGCTAAAAGTAATAGTAGACTGAAGATTAATAATGTTCATAGATCGGTAACCACTTCAACAGTTAATGCATCGCCAGCTAATTGCTGTAATAAAGATTCTGCATTTTCTAAAAATTCAGAATCTACGAGGCTATTTGTTTCTGAGTCGCGATCTCGAACTAATTTGCTTAATTTTACTATAACTACTTGTTCATGAACCTTAGCCATAAATTTGACCCCTTATGGCTATATTTAGCAATTTATCTAGATAATTTCGTATACTTGATCTATAATATCACTGCAACTTAACTGAATAAATGTAATCATTTTCTGATCGCGAACATAAAAATATTTTCCGGTCCAATTGCTAACTAATTCGGGACTGTTTAACCATTTGTAAGTCATTGGGGTAATTTTGTAATTTTCGGGGTCATTATTATATAAATTTAGCAGTTTTTGTTTCATTGCTGGGCTAAATTTTTTCCACCCGGTAGAAATAGTTACTTTATAATTATAACCTTTCTTTTTTATAGCCGGAATATGTATACTTTGCTTTTCTAATCCTATCTGATCCACAGTTAATTCGATGATGTATTTGTCTGCTGTTTGATTAACATCAACAAATATTTTCTTCAATGCTTGGATAATTTCATTGAATACTGTTTGACTATTAAAAAATATAGTCAGCTGTTTTGCTTCCAATCTAATTCTATAATCGTCATCGATTCTATGATACAAATTTCTTTGAATATTTCGATTAGTATATCCTCGAGTAGGCAACATTAATTTTAGTCGATGATGATATTGCTTGTAAAAGACATTTTTGGCTTGAGTAATAATAGCTTTAGGGTATTCTTTTTTAAAATCAGACAATAACAAGTCCATCTTGGGTAATCTCCGGGAATTTTTCAATAACAGTTTCAGCTGAAAATACAATTTTATCTTCTACCCAGTCAGCAGCATATAATCCTGGACTGACGTTTTCAAACAAAATTTTCTTACTAAGTGGGATGCTAATAATTTGATTAATTAATCTTTTAACTGGGCGAGCACCCATTTTTTGAATAGAGCTTTCTTTAACAATATGATCTATCAATGCAGGTTTTGCTGTAATAGAAATATTTTTTTCTTTTAGTTTATTGTTAAGCTCTCCGATAAATTTAAATACAACCTTTTCGAGATCGGGTTTACCCAACTGACTAAATTTGCATACAACATCTAATCGATTGCGGAATTCAGGTTTAAAATACTCTTTTACAGCCGAATCTTGCCGATCGGTACGATCATCTAGCGTAAATCCGATACTGTTTCGTTCCATATCTTGAGCACCAAGATTACTAGTTAAAATAATGATACAATTACGTGCATCGGCTCGTTTACCATTACTACCAGTAACAAATCCTTCGTCCATCAATTGTAATAAAACATTACTAATATCCGGATGTGCTTTTTCGATTTCGTCGAATAAGATAACAGAATGCGGATTTTTTTCGATATTACTAATTAATAAACCACCGCCTAGATTACTATCCTCATATCCTACATATCCCGGCGGACTTCCGATTAGTTTACTGACTGCATGACGTTCTTGGTACTCACTCATATCAAAACGAATTATTTTCATACCGAGATTTTCAGCTAATAATTTAGCTAATTCACTTTTTCCACATCCAGTAGGTCCTAAAAATAAGAAATTGCCCATGGGCTTATTAGCATCTTTTAATCCAGCTTTGGCAACATAAACTCTTTCAAGAACTGCATCTACAGCTTTGTCTTGCGAAAATAATTTTTCTTTAATCTTAGATTCGATCTCAACAATATTATCTTGTTTATCTTTGTCTTTATACCCTAGTTGATCTACCGGGATTCCAGTAAATTTACTTAAAGCTTCTTTAATATCTTTTTCGTTAATTGTCCACGCTTCGTTTCTAATCTTAACCCGAGCACAAGCACTATCGATTAAATCAATGGCTTTGTCTGGCAATTTTTTATCCGATTGGTAACGTACACTTAGTTCAACGGCAGCATCAATGGCTTCAGAACTAATTAATCCGCCATGAAATTCTTCAAATGTTTCACGTAAACCCTTGAGAATATTTTTAGCGATTTCGGGGGTTGGTTCATCAACAGTAATGCGATGGAATCTTCGCATTAAGGCTCGGTCTTTTTCGAAACTTTGAGTATATTCTTCCCATGTGGTACTAGCAATGACTTTGATCTGACCTTTACTTAACGCCGGTTTAATCATATTACTAAAGTCAACATTGCTTTGCCCACTGGCTCCTGCTCCACGCATTTGATGAGCTTCGTCGATAAACAAAATAGTCTTTTTCTTTTTACTTAAAGCTGAAATAATTTCTTTGATTTTTTCTTCGAAGTCTCCACGATATTTTGTACCAGCCAAAATTCCGCCAATATCTAATCCATAAATTGTATATCCTTTTAGATACTTAGGAACTTGATTATTCTCAATAGCCAAAACAAGTCCTTCAACCAGACTAGTTTTACCGACTCCGGGATCACCAACTAATAAAATATTACTTTTATTTCTTCGACAGAGATTATCGATCATTGAAGAAATATCGTTGTCTCTACCGATCACTGGATCTATAGTATTGTTTCTTACTAGTTGATTAAAGTTAGTACAGTGTTCTTCTAGTACAGCATTATCTTTGGCAGATTCGGCAGCACTTTTAGCCTGTTTAAAATTGTATTCTTTACTATAGAATTTTACTAGTTTGTTACGATCGATTTTATGTTTAGCAATGAAATAACTTGCATAGCTGCTAGTTTCATAGCTGATACTTAAAAATAAATCAATAGTTTGAACTTGATTTCTTCCACTAAACAAAACCTGTGTAATAGATCGGTTAAAAATTCTTTCTAAGCTATTAGTTTTTTTAGGATCCACAGAAGGAACATCTGTAACTAATTCTGTTCGATTAGTTAAATAATCTTCGAGATCGGCACGCAATGCATCGATATTAGTTCCAAATTTAATAAGTAATTCATTAAATGGTTTAAAATTAATCAATGCTAATGTAACATGTTCTACAGTCACATAGGAATGATTCAACTCTTTGGCTAGTTGTGTAGAATCTTCGATAATATGATCAATCTCAGGATTTTGGTGAAACATCATTTTGTTCCTTATGTCGTTGGTGCATAGTTATTCCATTTAGATGATCTAACTCGTGTTGAAAGCATCTAGCTGTCAATCCGGTTAGTGTTTCATAATATGGATTTCCTCGATAGTCGAAGTATTTTACACTAATTACCTCGGGTCTTGCAACATCAATCCAATCTTTAGGAAAACTTAAACATCCTTCTTTGGATTGTATTAATTCTCCATTGATAGAAATGATTTCAGGATTAAAACATTGTTTTAATTGATTTTGAATTCGCATAACAAAAACTCTTTTATTGTAACCAACTTGATTTGCTGCTAGCCCAATCCCTTTTTGAGCAGTCATAAATTTGGTTAAGAGTTGAGCTAACTGAAAATTAGCGTTATGATTAGAAAAGTTTGTATCGGGGATACGTTGATATAAATGCTTAGGATCTATTTTCATCTAGTAAAGTTTTAAGATTTTTAACAAGATCTAACTTTTTTTGTTCTAAACGTGGTATGTCGACATCTATAATTGCTATTAAATCACCTCTCAGATTAGAGTTTGTTACTCTTAATCCCTGCCCCTTTAATTTATATTTAGCTCCAGGGTTGGTTCCCGGTGCGACATTAAAAGTTAAATCGTTGCCTTTAATACTGGGTACTAAGGCTTCACAGCCTAGTATAGCATCAAAACAATTAATTTTAACATGAGTTATAATATCAAAATTATCGATTCGAAATCGATAATCTGGTGTGATATTAATTTCAACTAATAAATCTCCTGGAGGCAATGGTAGACTATTATCTCCAAGGCCAGAATATTTAAATATTTGTCCGTGTTGAACTCCAGGCGGTAAATCTAATTTTACTGTTTGTTTTTGGGAACCGCGAACGATTTCAACGAATTTGCTTATCTCTTCGAGTGTTTCGGCTAAACTTAAAATTAAAGATATTTTTAAATTTCGATTCTTTCTTTGTTGAGTTCGATTAAAAAAATCTCCACCTGAGAAACCAAAGATGGATCTTAGATGCTCAAAAGGATCGCCGTGAGTAAAAATAAATTCGTTTACTCCTGGGTTATTTCGTTGATGATCATACTCAGCTCTTTTTTTTGGATCGCTTAAAATATCATAAGCTGCTTGTATTTCTTGAAACTTAGCAGTATCTCCTCCTTTATCAGGATGATGTTTGCTAGCTAATGTTCTGTAAGATTTTTTAATCTCGTCAGAACTGGCATTCTCGTTAACACCTAAAGTTTGGTAGTAATCCTGCATTCTCATTGAGTTGAAATAGAAAGAGGCAGAAAGATCTGCCTCTACAGTAGATCTGTAATTCTACTTATTATTTTTTTGTACCGTCGGGAACTTTTGTTCCTTCGTATTTTTGATGTACCTTAACTTCCCGACAATCTTGTTTAGTAGACCCGTCTTTGTTTTTAACAACTTTGCCCTCTTTGTCCTTGACATCGACACAGACTTTTTTGGTTTCGGGTTTTTTATCGTCGGCAGCATAAATTGGAAATGCTAAACCTAATGCAAATCCCATCGCTATAATTTTTTTCATAATAGTTCCTTATAATATTAAAAATAAAAAATGTGCGTTAGCTAATAACAGTATACCTAAACTACCAACTCCAATACTGGCCCAAAATAATCGCATTTGAACAGCAAGTATACTGGCAGTTAATAACACAATAGCTATTTGAAAAGCAGATCCAGCGTAAGTATACCATGGACTACGTTGTTTGGCTATAGATCTCTCTTCTTCTAATTTACGAGCTTTAGCCAATAATTCTTTTTTGCCTTCCCCAGTTGCAGGTTCTGATTCATATCTATCAATTCGAGATTTTTGTTTAGCGGCTTTTTCTAATTGTCCTCTCTCGAGTGCATCTTCCATTGATATTTCTGCTAATCGTCCTTTAAGATCTTTAGATTGATAAAAGGCCCAAGTATTATTAATTTCGATAGTATTATTCAAAATTTTACTTGAATTGCTACCGCCTATTAAAGTATTGATAGCTAATAATGCAGCTAATACAGTAATGACCCATCCGGCCTTATCTTTAATTTGAGCTTCGCGTTCGGATCTGGATAAAGGTTTCTTTTCTTCTGTCATTGTTATTCCTAAATTAATGGATGTGGTGGTTGCGACGGTTTTTTAAAAGGTGAATCAGTTAAATATGGTTCTTCTACAGATTTATTTAACACTGGTAAATTGTCGACAGTTGGTTGTATCGAAGCACCGGCTATTTTTTCTTTTCCCCTGCTCCAAGCACTAACACCTAAAACTGCTCCCATTGCAATATGAAATAATCCTGCACCCTGTAATGTAAGTGGTTCCCACGGTTTAACTGGAGTATTTGATATAGTTTGAATTATTGCCCATAACACTGGATATAATATGAAGTCGGTAATACAAACAGCCATATACATCCATCCCATAGCAGGACGCCATTTTTTATTAACCCAATTTTCGTCGTCGTTTTTAAACGCACCGATCATTTAGATTCCCCGGCAGGTTTTTTTGGTTCGTAGTATTCTTTATACTTTTCTATAATAATTCTTTGTGTATTAATTAAATTTCTTAACTCTGCTATAGTAACTGCTAAAGATTGATAACCGTCGCTGGTTAATCCAAATAGAACTAAGTTTTGTTCTTTGGATTGCATCTGTTTAAAAACTTCTTCCCAGTTCTGTGGTGTAATCACAATCCAGTCAATGGGTTTTAATCTTAACGGTTGAGGATTTTCTAATGCTAAAGGAGTTTTTTCCTGTGGTACATTTATAACTTTGATAGGTTCGACCTTGTCAGATTTCCCCCAACTGAACATAGACCCTAGTCCCGACAAAGTGCCGCAACCTGTTACTAAACTACTTACTAGCACTAGGTTTGTAGTTAGGATTAGCGATCGAAGGACATTCTTTATTGATTTCTTCTGGTTTTGTAGCATTTTTTTCTGCCTCAGTTAATGGAGATCCACTGGCTATTTCAAGACAACGTAAAGCATTAACGGTTCCGCGGTTCACTGCTCTTTCAACTTGGGCAGGTTTTTCAGCAGCAGCCTTGCCCCAGTCTCGACGTTCGCCACGAGCATTAGAATTAAATCGATCGCGTAGTGCATTAACGTCATTGTTTTGCTTGGCAACCTGGTCGTTAACTGCTTTTGTCATTACACGAATTTGTTCCTGTTCGACTTTCATTTGCTCAATTGCGGCTTGTTGAGCTTCTACCGCGGCATGAAGTTTTTCGGCATTAGCTTGGCTAGTAGCTAAATCGGCTCTTAATCCGGTTATCCACCAAAACCCTATAGCAAACAGTACAACTATTATTAAACTAACAACTGCTTTAATAATTGTACCAATTGGCAAAGGGATCATTGTCAATGTACTCCTAGCACGTGACAGGCATGAGCGTAATGCTTTTTTCTATCTTCTAATCCGATCGTACCTCCGTTAATACGTTTAGTTAAAGTTAAGATATCACCTTGATCGGCCCATTGGTTTAATTTATTATTTTCCCAGAACCAACAAGCACTTTGTACAGCACCTTCAAATGTTTCTAAGTATTCACTAACTTCTTCTGGGGTGCAGTTGATGCTAGCACCAAACCAAAAATAATTATCTCGTCCAGTAAGTTGTATTAACCCTCTTCCTCTGTAACGAAATCCATCACCACTATTTTCGTCTCCGTTTCCCATACGACTAGCATAAACTCGATTAGCTATTTTTTCTGGTTTACGCTGATATTGCTGAGCCAAATCATCTGTGGGAAAATATTTAGGAAATACTTTACGAAGACTCTCCCAACGATAGTTTAAATTTTCTGATAAGAACTTAAAGTTACCACTTTCATGAGCACATTGAGCTAAAAATGCTGCTAATCTTTGTGGAGTATTAATTTCATAATCAGGACAAATTTGACAAATAGACTTGTGCCAATGATCTGCGTATGGATTATTTCCGATAATTTGTTTAAGATGATCTACAGTAAAATCGAAACTAAAGGACATTTATGCCTCCTATTTGATACCGGCCCAAATTTGTAATTGTGAGATATTTGGATTATTTGTGTAACCGCCAGTAACCGGCACACCAGCAGCTATTTTCATTTCTCGCACAGGGCTTTCACTAAATCTTTCGTCATAAGCTTTTGGACTTAATGGAATAGAATTGTTTAAATTTTCTAAGGTAATTGATTGATAGTCGTTATTTTTATAATACAAAAAATTCCAATCATCTAGTTTTTGCAATGTGAGATTTAAAATATCCTCAATAAGTTGTATTATTTGTCCCGGTAATTTTCCGGTTCTTTCAACCTCAACAAAAACGATATAATCTCCGTCTTCCATTTCGCCGGGACTAGAATCTGCATCTAATACCCAATTGTAGCCTTTTTCTATAAAATTAACAAAATCTTCAGCCGGTTCCTTGTTCATGATTTTAAAGCTTAGTACCGAAATATTACGGTCTTCGCCCATCTTGCTTTTAAATTCGTCTATGTGCAATGTGGGTCTTAATACTCTTTTTAAATCGCCATGTTCGAGCGATTCGTTAAGCGGATTGTTGTTGTAAAGTTGCGTCATCTTGTTGTTCCGGGGCTTCGTCGTCGCCTTCGTCATAGGCATCATCGACTTCATCTAAATCTATTTTTGTACCTTCTAATTCTAAACTACCGATACTGATATCTGACATAAGTTGTTTAGGCATAACGATTTCTACAACCCAAATTGGATACGATTTAAGTTTTCCAAATTTAGTTCCTGGGCGATAATCGTCGGGTTCTTCGACTTTGATAGGTTTTGTTAATTTAGTTAATTCATATTTTACTTCACAGCCATGATCCAACAGTCTTTCTGCACCGCGTGGGTCAGGCATGAGTTTATAGGGCCACATGAATTTACAAGAAACAAAATATTTCTCGTAAACGGGTCCTTCGACTAATTCTCCTTTTTTCCAGTTTCGAAAACTGTAAAGATCTATTTCGTCCATTACACGTTCAAAATCTAAGATAGCAGTTAATGCACTATCAGTTAGAAATATTTCTTCTATGTTGTCTATTATTTGTTTAATTTCGATTGACATAATTGGCTTCTCTTTAAATATTTATACCTTAGACAACGAAAAGTCTCCACTGAGTCTTTACTTATGCCAAATTTTTTATAGAAAAAGCATATGTAAAAAGAATAAATTCGTTTGGTTAAATAATTTTGATTGCAAATGTGTGCAGTCAGTCGTAATCGAAAGGAGACAATTTGTCTAAACGAAGAAACAGAGCTTTAGCTCAAGTAGTAGATAATACCATCGATTTCAAATCATATACAAATACACGTCGCGTTCCGCAATTAATTCCCAAAACTCTCAGTCAAGAACACTATATCGAACTTTTACAAGATTCTGATATAAATGTTGTTTTGGCTGTTGGTCCAGCGGGAACAGGAAAGACTATGATGGCGGTTATTGCCGCTGTTCAAGCTTTCAGACGTGGAGATGTAGAAAAAATTGTAATCACAAGACCCGCAGTTGGGGTTGATGGTGAACAGCACGGATTCCTTCCTGGAGATTTAAACAGCAAGATGGAACCCTGGACTAGACCTATTTTTGATGTCTTACATGAATATTACTCTACTAAAGACACCGCAAGAATGTTAGAAGAACAAACCATTGAGATCTCTCCACTGGCATTCTTAAGAGGACGTACTTTTAAACGGTCATGGATAATTTTTGATGAAGCTCAAAATTCCACCGAAAACCAAATGAAAATGGTATTAACACGACTCGGCGATGAGAGTAAAATGGTCATAACCGGAGATCTTGCTCAACACGATCGTAAGTTTGAGCACGAAAACGGTTTAAGAGACTTTATTAGTAGACTGAAAAAACAGGGAAGTTCTTTAATCAGTCTTGTGGAATTTAACTCACGGGATGTACAACGACACCCCGTGGTTAAAGAAGTTTTGAAAATGTACGGAGAATATTAAATGAAATAAATTAAATTTGTCCGGTGATATAGCGGTAGATAGTTTCCCAATTGGGTACTAATTGTACACGGTCGGGGCATCTAGTACGATTATGAGAATGCTCTACTAAAAAGGTTTGAAGACCTAGATCTCGCCCTACTTGAGCATTTTGAATACTGTCCTCGACCCAAATACAACCGCTATCACGGAACGGTTCTAATGCCTGGTCTTTGTCGCTGCCAGTTTCGAGGCAAATAATGTCTTCAAATAATTGGTGGCCAAAAAGATCGTATAGATTTTCTTTTCTTAATTGTTGACTGTAAGGATCAACACTTAGACTAGTGATTACTAAAAATCGAAATCCATGTCGACGGTGTAAAAGATCCATATAATAAATAGAATCTTTGTACGCTGGTAAGAACTTAATCCAACTACTGTTATTGAATTCTCGAATTAACCTATCACCTTCGGTTTTTTCGATCCCGTATCTTGTGCCAATTTTGTAAACGTCGTTACCGTTTTTAGTCTTTTGATATCCTCGAGTAGTCATCCATTGATGGAATCGACTTTCCCAATCTAAAATTACACCATCACAATCAGTTAGTATCAACCGTTCACAGAGTTCCATTTTTTTCCTGTTGAATTTGTTCTTGATATGCCTGAACACGAAGCACAGCTTGCCGCAAGGTTTCACTGTAATTCAATGCCTGTTGTGGTTTCATGATAGTGGTTTGACTATACTCAACGTGTCCGCGAATCCAAACATTCCAAGTGATCTTTAGACGGTGACTGAGAGCATTGAGAAAGCCCCGAACGTAATAATTGATTTGATACAGCAGTTCATTGTCAATACTGAAGCTACGATGTCGTTTAAAAGGATCTTCCCACCAAGGAGTTCTCTGTAGAGTGTAGGTTGACACGGTCACTTCACAGTCATCGTTGTCCACTGTGAATTCAATAGTGTCATCGGGATTACCACAAATACAAGGAACTTGATAACTTTCATATCCTGGATATTGAGCAGTTTTTGAAATCCCTTCTGCGGGTTCTTGCGGCTTTAGGTCCACAGACTTCTCCTAATTTTGATTAGACGAACAAGCATTTGTTCATCCTCGGCGTGATGCTTTTCTTCAATATTGTAACAAAGATCAAGTGCCTTCTGAGTTTCTTCTGCTTCTTCTGGTGTACGATTGTCAAAATCAAAAATTGGTCGCCCTTGTTCTCGCTGGCGGGCACAAATAGCAGTCCATCCACTGGCATCATGTGGATCGGGACGATTTGGATACACTTCAGTCCACCATTTGTATAGTTCGAGAATTTCTCGTGCCTTTTCGGATTGAAAAGTAGGCTTGCCGTAATCGGGATTGTCTTTATCTATTCCCCAGCTCTCGTCGTTGATCAATGTCATTTCCCAAGCTAGATAATCTAAACCAGCTTGTGGGGAACGCCAAGTACGCCAACGGAACCAACCAAAACCCCAAAATGGCACGTTATACTTTTTGCGAGCATCTTTATCCCAAGCAATGTGTTTCCAGGCTAGTTCGACTTCGACGAAATTGACCAGTTCGTTGAAAAGACAAGGAAGAATACGATCCCCAAAATCACGCCAAGTGCCAGGTCGGATGTCTTTTGGGTGACAAGTAAGACTATGAGTGCGGCTAATGAAGCGGTTGTTAATATAATATTTGACAGCATAAATTTGGTCCGGTATAAAATGTATTGCATTTTGTACGTAGTCTAACCCTTCTTCGGCTATCCAGTATCTAACCGGATGCCGAGTTTGAGCTTGTTCTCGCCAGTCCCGCCATTCTTTGGAGGTACCTGCGTCTAATTTGGTGGTTCCTCGTAGCCAATCAGCAAACTTAGAACAACTCCAGTACTGACTTCTTGCACGACTCATTCGTTTTTATTTCCAAAAAGGTTAAGCAATGATAGGAATATATTAATGAAATTTATGTAAAGTGTCAAGGCCCCAACAATTTCAACATTACCGTTTCCGTCTACACTAACTTCCTCACGAATACGTTGTGTATCCCAAGCAGTTAGTCCCAAGAAGATGACGACAGCCAATGCCGAAATCACCATAGCCATAACACTACTACCAATAAAAATATTAATAATGGAGGCAATGACAATAGCAATAAGACCAATGAACATAAACTGACCCATGCTTTCGAGACTTTTCTTCGTAAAA
>Ga0129333_10001254_pt1 | contig 22773 bp, 33 predicted proteins | sample CPB6_08_DNA_FD_94474 | JGI IMG/M metagenome (GOLD analysis project Ga0129333, IMG submission 94474) | Freshwater to marine salinity gradient microbial communities from Chesapeake Bay, USA - CPBay_Sum_0.6_0.8_DNA | ecosystem: Environmental > Aquatic > Marine > Coastal | place: USA: Chesapeake...
GGTGTATTCTGACCACGGCAAATTCCTAGCGTCTGGCCGCAAAACCTTCTAACGCCAAGGGATTTCGGCAGTCGGACCCCGACCCCGTTCGCCCTTTGTTAGGTGAACCGTTAGCCTAACAACGTGTCCCTAACGGCCTCTAACAAGTGGCAGAGCTGCTCAAGCCCGCCGAGTTCGCCGCAATCAAGGGAGTGAGCCGAGCAACGATGCACGACGCCATGAAGGCGCGCATCGCTGGCGCCGTGGTGGAGGTTGACGGCCGCCGACTTGTTGATCGCGACCTGGCCCTGGAGCTCTGGGACAAGAACACCAGGCGCAACAACAATGCCAAGACCGGACTGCCGCAGGATCGCAGGGAGCGGCTGCCCAAGGCGGCCCAACCACCCAATCCGCCAACAGATCATGAGCTGCAGGCCTTCATTCAGGGCCTGCCCGAGGATCAGATTCCGGACCTGAACGACAGCCGTGCCAGGCGTGAGCATTACCTGGCGGAGAAGGCGCGCCTCGATGCGCTGCAGGGCCGGAAGGAGCTGCTGCCTGCTGATCAGGTGAAGGCCGAAGCCTTCAACCTGGCCCGTGCCCTGCGCGATGGACTGATGCGTGTGGCCGACCGCCTGGCGCCGACGCTGGCCGCCACGGCTGACGCGCGGCAGGTTCACCACCTGCTGACCGAGGAGATCCGGGTGGCGCTGCGGAGCCTGGGCGATGCCTGACGGTGCAGCGGTCTACCGGGCGGCCTTCCTCGAAGGACTGATGCCACCGGCCCCGATGACGGTGGATCAGTGGGCCGATCAGTACCGGATCCTGAGCGGCAAGGGTGCCAGCGAGCCCGGCCCCTGGAGGACGGATCGAACGCCATATCTGCGCGAGCCGATGCAGTGCCTGAGCCCGAGCAGCCCGGTTCGGCGGGTGGTGCTGATGTTCGGCAGTCAGATGGGCAAGACCGAGGTGGTGCTGAACTGGCTGGGGGCGATCATCCACCTGTGGCCCGGCCCGGTGATGCTGGTTCAGCCCACCGAGCTGATGGCCAAGCGCCTCAACAGCCAGCGGCTGCGGCCCCTGCTGCGTGAAACGCCGGTGCTGGCAGAGCGGATCGCGCCGGAGCGGTCCCGCGATTCCGGCAACAGCATGTTCCTCAAGGACTTCCAGGGCGGCGTGTTCGTGCTGACCGGCGCGAACTCTGGCAGCGGCCTGCAGTCCATGCCGGCCGCCTACCTGCTGGCGGATGAGGTGAGCAGCTACCCCATGGAGGCCGACGACAAGGGCGACCCGCTGGAGAACGCCGAGGCCCGGACCTCAACGTTCCCCATGGGCAAGATCCTGGTCACCAGCACGCCCGGCACCCGTGGCGCCTGTCGGATCACGGCGGAGTTCGAGACACGATCAGATCAGCGCCGGCTGGCTGCGTTCATGCCCTGTTGTGGTGCGCATGAGGTGATCCGCTGGCGTGAGCACATGGCATGGGACCGGCCCGATGGGGAGGTGTGGTGCCAGTGCCCGGCCTGTGGCGAACGGGTGGCGCAGCACCACAAGAGCACCATGCTGGCCGGTGCGCAGTGGCGGGCCAGCGCAGCAGGCGACGGCCAGACCGCTGGGTTCCACCTGCCGGCCTGGTATGCCCCGGCGGGCTGGACACCGTGGGAGCAGATCCGGGACGAGTTCCTGCGGGCCAAGGACGATCCCCTGCTGCTGAAGGGCTGGGTGAACAAGCGAGCGGCGGAAGCCTGGGAGGATGAGGCCGTGGCCAGGATCAATGCCGATGGCCTGATGGCCAGGGCAGCGGCGGACCCCTACCCGACCGGCCACTGCCCCGCCGGGGTGCTGCTGCTGCTGGCTGGCGTGGACACGCAGGACACCTGGCTAGAGGTGAGCGTATGGGGTTTCGGGCGTGGTGAGGAGAGCTGGCTGATCTGGCATCAGAAGATCGAAGGCAACCCGGCAGAGCCTGAGGTGTGGCAGCAGCTCGACACGATCCGCGCGACCGAATGGCCCCGCGAGGGTGGCGGCACCCTGCGCATCCGGCACACCGCGATCGACTCCGGCGGCCACTTCACGCAGGAGGTGTATGAGCACGCCCGCCAGCGGACGCGCGAGGGCGTAGTGCCGGTGAAGGGCAGCAGCACCAGGGCGGCGCCGCTGCTGGGGAAGGGATCAAAGCAGGATGTGAACTGGCGCGGCCGGCTGCTGAAAGGTGGGGTGACCCTCTACGCGGTCGGCACCGACACCGCGAAGCGCACCCTCTACGGCCGGCTGAAGATCACGCAGCCCGGCCCCGGTTTCGTCCACTTCGGGCAGAACGCGACCGATGAGTACCTGGAAGGGCTGACCTGTGAGCGGCTGGTGCCGCGCATGGTCAAGGGGTTTCAGGTGCTGGAGTGGACGAAGCCGGGCGGCGCCAGGAACGAACCGCTCGATACGGCGGTTTATGCGCTGGCCGCGCTGGAGCTGGTGAAGCGCCGCTACAACCGGGCCACGATGTGGGACCAGCTCGAAGCCGCCCTGCAGCAGGCCCCGGCCACCCCGGCCACCCCAGCTGCGACATCATCGCCGCGGCGCAGGGGCGGGCCGCCGCGCTCCGGCGGATTCGTGGGGAGCTGGTAAGACTGTGTACCGTGGGCTATGCCAATCCCCGCCACGATTCGCGCCGGCGACACGGTGCAATGGGTTGAGCCTCAGCAGCTCGACCTGAACGGCAACGCTGCGACCTCGGCCAGCTGGGTGTTGACCACCTTCCTGAGGTTTCACGCGACGCACGAAGGCGCCACGGTGACCGGCACAGCGCGAACGGATGGCGGCTGGGACAACACCATCAGCGCCACGACCACTGCCGGCTTCGATGCGGGTCAGTGGTTCTGGCAGAGCCTGATCACCAGCGGCGCCACGGTGATCACCGTCGGCAGCGGATCATTTCAGACCCTGCCCAGCCTCAGCTATACCGGGCAGCCGGCGTCTTATGACGGCCGCAGCCAGGCAGAGCAGGACCTGGAGGCGGTGCAGGCGGCGATTCGGGCGATCGTCTCGAAGAATGCCAAGGCGTACACGATCGGGAGCCGCAGCTTCACCTACGCCGACCTCGGCCAGCTGATGGAACGCGAGGCGCAGCTGAAGGCGATCGTTGCCCGCGAGCGAGCAGCTGAGAAGGTGGCCGCCGGCCTGGGTGATCCACGGTCGCTGTTCGTGAGGTTCGGCCGATGAGCAAGCGGAAGCGCAAGGCGCAGCAGCCCGCCACGGGCCCGGCCCCCAGGCGCCGGGCCTACGAGGGCGCCATGGTCAGCAGGCTGACGGCGGACTGGGTGACCAGCTCCACCAGCGCCGACGCCGAGATCGACGGCAGCCTGGTACGGCTGCGCAACCGCAGCCGGCAGCTTGTCAGGGACAACGGCTACGCACAGCAGGCGTTGCGCTGCATCGTCAGCAATGTGATCGGAACGGGCGTGAGGATGCAGGCCCAGGTTCCGATGCAACGTGGCCGCGGCCGGCTCGACACCGCGATCAATGACGCGATTGAACGGCGATGGGCGGCATGGTGCCATGCCGACACTTGCCACGCAGCGGGTCAGCTGAGCCTGCAGGAGATCGCCCGCCTGGCCTGGCGGGCCACTGCCGAATCCGGCGAGGTGTTCATCCGCCTGGTGCCGGAGGCGATGGGCGCGGGCGTGGTGCCGTTGGCGCTGGAGATCCTGGAGGCCGACCTATGCGACGAGGGCAAGACCAGCGGCCCCGATGCCAGCGGCAACGAGTGGCGCATGGGCGTGCGCGTCAACCGCTGGGGCAGGCCGCTGTCCTATCGGTTCCGCACCCGCCACCCCGGCGATGTTTCCGGCTCTGTCGGCTACGACGTGGTAGACGTTCCAGCCGATCAGATCATCCACCTGCGCCGCATCGAGCGGCCGGGCCAGACCCGGGGCGTGCCATGGTTCGCCGCGGCCATCAAGGCCCTGCATCACCTCGCCGGTTACCAGGAGGCAGAGGTGGTCAGGGCCCGCGCGGCCTCCTCGTTGATGGGCTTCATCACCAGCCCAGAGGGCGAGCTGATCGGCGATGACGTCTACGACGCCGAGCGGGTGACCAACTTCGAGCCCGGTGCGTTCAAGTACCTAGCGCCCGGCGAATCCGTCAGCGTGCCGCAGCTCGACGCGCCTGATGGGCAGTTTGAGCCGTTCCTTCGGGCGATGCTGCGGGGCGTGGCTGCATCGACTGGCTGCAGTTTCGAGCAGGTGAGCAACGACTACAGCCAGAGCAACTACAGCTCAAACCGGATGAGCCGGCAGGATTCGATCGAGATGTGGAAGGGTGAGCAGCAGTACGCCATCGAGCATTTCTATCGGCCGATCTTCGCCCGCTGGATGGATGCAGCGGTAGCGGTCGGAGACCTGCAGCTGCCGAACTACGACGCGCTCCGCGAGCGTTACCAGGCTGTGCGCTGGTATCCGCGCGCCTGGGGTTTCCTGGATCCACAGGTGGAGATCGGCGCCTACAAGGACGCCGTGCGCTGCGGCTTCATGACACAGGCGCAGGTTGTTGCAGAGCAGGGCGGCGACCTGGCGGAGCTTATGCGCGACCTCGCTGCAGAGCGCGAGCTGGCGCAGGAGCTCGGCCTCACCCTCGACATCGATGCCGGCAAGGTCAGCAGCGCCGGCTTGACGCAGGCTCGCCCGCCTGGATCGATCATCCCGCAGGATCCCTACGCCGCAGAGGACACGGCAGCGCAGGCCAGCAGCGACAGCCAGGACGAGCCGGAATCCCCCGACGATCCCGAGGACAGCGACGACATGGAGGAGCCCACCTGATGGCGAACGTTAACGGCACCGAGATCGACCTGTTGCCGACCGAGGGCATGCGCACCGAGGCGCAGCGGTATCGGGACTGGAAGGCCGACGGGAGGCCCGGCGGGCAGGACGCAGCAGCCGCCCGCGCCGGGCAGATCCTGAGCGGTGATGAACTGTCACCGGACACGGTGATCACCATGTCCGCCTGGTTCGCGCGGCATGAGGTGGACAAGGCCGGCGAAGGCTTCAGCCCCGGAGAGGACGGCTACCCCTCACCCGGTCGGGTGGCCTGGGCGGCCTGGGGCGGCGACCCGGGGCAGACCTGGGCTGATGCCAAGGCCGAGCGAATCAAGGCGCTGAGAGAGGATCGCGGCGCAGTCTCTAGTCTGAATGCAACATCAACCGCGCCAATGGAGCTCAGGGATCAGCTATCGCGTGAGCAGCTGCGCAGAGTCGAGGCGTTCGACTATGCCGCAGCGGTTCGCGCGGCAGACGATCCCGATGCTGAACCCTCCCGCTCCCTGGAGTTCTCGTTCTCAAGCGAGGCCCCTGTGGAGCGGTGGTTTGGCTCCGAGGTGCTCAGTCACGACGCCGGATCAGTCGACCTCAGCCGCCTCAATGACGGCGCCCCCCTGCTCTGGAACCACAATCCGGACCAGGTGCTGGGCGTCGTCGAACGCGGCTGGCTGGACGACGAGCGGCGCCGCGGCATGGTGTCGGTTCGATTCTCCCGCAGCGCCTTTGCTGAGGAGAAGTTGGCCGACATTCGAGACGGCATCCTGCGGAATGTGAGCGTCGGCTATGCCATCGCTGACGCGAAGCAGGAAAAGGACGGCTCTGTGGTTGCCACCCGTTGGCAGCCCATGGAGGTGTCCGTGGTGTCGATTCCGGCTGATGCCGGCGTCGGCATCGGGCGCAGCATCAGCGCCACACACCCAGCGGCCCAGGCCGCCCCACCCTCAACCCATCAAACCCCCGTGGAAGAAACTCTCAATCTTGACGAGGTGCGGGCTCAGGCTGCGGCCGGAGAGCGCGCTCGCGTTGCCAGCATCACCGCCTTGACCCGCCAGCATGGCGCCGAGGATCTGGCCCAGGGCCTGATTGAATCCGGCGCCTCTGAGGCTGACGCCATGCGCCAGGTGCTCGACGGCCTGGCCAAGCGCGCCAAGCAGCCCGCCACCCCTGCGGCCCCTGCTGCGCAGCCGATCGGCGGCGGCTCGGCTGACATCGGCCTGAGCGAGCGCGAGGCCCGCTCTTTCAGTTTCGTGCGGGCCATTCGCGCCATGGCCTACCCCCAGGACCGCGCCATGCAGGAGGCCGCGGCCTTTGAGCGCGAGGTTTCTGATGCGACCGCCTCGCAGATGGGGATGACCCGCGACGGCTTCCACGTTCCCCATGACGTGCTCCGCCGTGATCTGACCGTCGGCACCGCCAGCGCTGCCGGTGATCTCGTCTTCACCGACGCCCGCCCCGGTTCGTTCATCGAGTTGCTCCGCAACCGACTGGCCCTCTCCACCCTGGGCGCCCAGACCCTGACCGGACTGCAGGGCCCCGTAGCCATCCCCAAGCAGACCGGCGGAGCAACCGCCTACTGGGTCGCCGAGAAGGGTGAGCCCACCGAGTCCAACCCGACCGTGGGCCAGGTCAACCTGGCACCGAAGACCCTGGGCGCCTTCACTGAGTTCAGCCGCCGCCTGATGCTCCAGTCGTCTATCGACGTTGAGACCATGGTTCGCAACGAACTCACAACCGTGATGGCCCTGGAGATCGACCGGAGCGCCCTCTACGGCATTGGCTCCAGCAGCCAGCCGAAGGGCCTGAAGTTCATCACGGGGCTGAACACCGAGGACTTCAACGCTGACAGCCCCACTTATGCGGAGCTGGTCAGCATGGAGACCAAGGTGAACGCCGACAACGCCGACATCGGTGCGATGGCCTATCTCACCAACTCCACCCGGTACGGCGCCTTCAAGACAACCGAGAAGGCCAGCAGCACTGCTCAGTTCGTGCTGGAGCCCGGCGGCACGGTCAACGGTTATGCCGTCGTTCGCTCCAATCAGGTGGAGGCCGGGGATGTTTTCTTCGGCGTGTGGAGCGCGATGATCATGGCGATGTGGGGATCGCTCACTTTGCAAGTGAACCCCTATGCACTCGACAAGAGCGGCGGCGTTCGCGTCACCGCCTTTCAGGATGTTGACGTGGCAGTCCGCTACCCCGAGTGCTTCACTCGCGGCAATAACACCCTCTGACCCTGAGACATGAGGATTCGGATCCTGAAGCAGACCAGCATCAATGGCCAGCCCGCGAGGGTTGGCCAGCTGCTGGAGCCCTCCGACGCTGACGCCCGCACCCTGCTGGCGATGGGCAAAGCGGAGCCGGCGCCGATGGACCCGGATCCCGTGATCCTCACTCCCGAGGCGGCAGCGCCTCGCCCCCGCAAACCTCGCCCCCTCACCTGACCATGGCCCTCACCCAATACGCACTGGAGAAGCTCCAGCACTTCCCCCTTCATCCGGTGGCCTCTGAAACGGCCAACTTCACCGGCGCAACCACAAACATCGCTGACCTGAAGGATTTCGAAGGCGACATCCAGGTCATCCTCGACTCCGACGGCGGTGCATCCGGCACCCGCACCCTGGCCCTCAAGCTGCAGCACAGCGCCACCACGACCAGTGGTGACTTCGTGGATGTGACCGGCGGCGGCTTCACGTCGCTGACCACCTCGGCCAGCAAGCAGGTGATCACCCTCAACAGTGATGACCTGCGGCGCTACGTCCGACTGGTGACCACGCAAGGCGCTGGCAGCACCTACATCTATTCCGTCAACGGCTACGGCCTGAAGAAGTACGAGGGCTGATCCATGGCGATTGTCGAGGATCCTGTCGTCTACCTGGAGGACCACGGAGTAACTGTCACCTCTGGGGCCATTAGTGGACTTGGCATCCTCGACATGCCTGGCGATTTTGTGCTTGGCGGGGAGGCGGTCGTGACCGATTACTCAGTCATCGCAGAAGCGTCAAAGTTTGGCAGCCTGAAGTACGGGGCGGCAATAACCGTTGCCGCAATTGCCTACATCGTCATCGACAATCGGCTGGTCGATGATGGAACATACTGTCAGATCAGCCTCAAAAAAACCTAGCCATGGCCCTCGCTGCGATCACCTCTGTTAGTTTTGCCAGGCCATCAAATACGACGGCCTACACCGCCGGCGATGTGATCGGCGCCGCTGATGCTGGCACGCCAGCAAACGCAGGAAGTGCCGTGCACCGCCTCACTGGCGTCACGCAGTCTGACCGGTTCGTGCTGCTCAGTGACGCGCAGGTGATGATGAACCGCTCTGACGTGCCGTCAGGAATGTCTGGCTTCCGTCTGCACTTCTACGACGCCGCGCCCGAGGCGATCCTGGACAATGCTGCGTTCAACCTGATTGCTGCCGATCGCGTGCGCTGGCGTGGCTCCGTGGACCTGCCGACCCCGCTTGACCTGGGCGACACCATCGTTGCGCAGGTGACCTATTGCGGGCTGCTGCTGCCCGTTGTGGCTGGCGCCGTGGATCTGTTTGTGCAGCTGCAGGCGTTGGGCGCGTGGACACCGGCCAGCGGCACGGTCCACACAATCCGCGCTCGTTTCGTGGAGGCCGGGATGTGAGGCGGCCGCTGGCTCGAACGCTACTGCAGTCAGCGGCCCCATGGCTCCGCGATTCCCTGTGGCGCCGTGCCAGTGCGGTGCCTTCGCTAGACCTGCGCTTTGCTGAGAACAAGAGCCTGAACGATGCGGTGTCGGGTCAGAACCTGATCACATTCACCCGCGCCAGTTCCGCCACCTTTGTCAACAGCCAGGGCTTGATTCAGGCTGCCGCTGCAAACGAGCCACGCTTCGATCACAGCCCACTGACAGGTGAGAGCCTGGGGCTGCCGGTGGAGGAGGCGCGAACTAATCTGCTGTTGAGGAGTGAGGAGTTTGATAACGCGGCGTGGAACTCTTCTGCTGGAGCGCGATCAGTCACGGCAGACGCGATTGCATCTCCAAGTGGCACAACAACTGCCGACAGAATCACGGCTGACGGCACAAATGTTCCGCACTTTGTCAGTCAAACAGTCACAGTAACCAATGCCGCACATGCGTGCAGCGTCTTTACCAAAGCCGGAACATCTAGCACGCTGGTGATTCGTGCGTTTTCGGCGCTTGGCGGAGCAAATGTGTTCTTCAACTTGAGCAACGGCACCGTTGGTTCAACGGCCCTAGGCGGAGTCGGTTCAATCGTGGCGTACCCAAATGGATGGCATCGCTGCGTTATGACGTTTACGCCTCTTGCTGCGACAGGTGGACTCGGGCTATACATTGATGACATTGCAGCCAATACCGCCACTGGAACGCTGCACCTCTGGGGCGCCCAGCTTGAACTCGGCGCCTTCCCCACCAGCTACATCCCAACCACCAGCGCCACCGTCACGCGCAGCGCGGATATGGCCGACATCATCAACACTGCCATTGCCAACGGCATCCGTACGTTTTATGCCGAGTTCCGCAGCCCTGCATCCGCTACACGTGGCGTCGTCAGCCTGAACGACAACAGCGCCAATGAGCGCGCCGCGATCAACAGCAGCGGCACCGATCCGCGCTTGGTAGTTGTTGATGGCGGCGTGACGCAGGCCGACATTGACGCTGGCACCATCGTGGCCAATGCCCGCAGTCGGATGGCCGTTCGCATCAGTGCTGACAACTTTGCCGCCAGCTTCAATGGTGAGGCTGTGGTGTCTGACACCAGTGGAAGCCTGCCCACCGTGGATCGCTTGTTCATCGGCCGCTCGCAAGCTGGCGAGTATCTGAACGCCCCCATTGCACGACTGGTGGGCTGGCGCGAGGCGCTGCCGAACATTGCCTTGCAAGAACTGACCCGATGAACTGCTACCGCTTCCCCGAGCGCGACACGTTCCGCGCCCTGGCCGCCGCTGAGGAGTTGATCACTGAAGACGGCGAGCTGATTGCCTGCGGTCATACCCACGCCATCGACGAAGTGGGCATTATCTCCAGGGGTGGTGAATGGGATCCCGAGACCGGCGATGTGATCGTGCCGCAGACCATCATCAACGGCTGGCACGTCAACTTCCTGGGCGATCCGCCGCCAGCTTGGGATGCGTTCCTCGTGGTCGTCAATCACCCGAGTCGTGTGTTCCTGGGCGGCGCAATCCACGCCCCGAAAACCGCAATCCTGGAAGCCATCGCGCAGCTGCCATGAACCCCTACCTCCGCGCTGCCAAGGTCAGTCAAGAGCTGCGGCAACAGGCAGTAGAGGCCCTGAAGCATCGCCTGGCTGAGGAGCCGCCTCAGCCCTGGAATGTGTCCGCGACGGCCAGTGTCAATACGTCGGCGAAGGACCTGGCGACGCCGCAGGACGAGGCGTTGGCGTTGTCAGAATGAGGGCATCTGCTGCCTCTGCTGTGCCCCCTGAGCACGATGTTACTCATCGAGATTTATGGGTCAAATTGGCTGAGCTGGGCGGCAAGCTCGACACCATGGCCGCCATGGTGGCGGACAGGAAGGAGGACATCTCCCGCATTACGAAAGATCTGGATCACCTCTTTACCCGCCAGCGGTTGATGGAGTCGAAACTCGCCCAGATATGGATGATCGGCCTAGTGCTCACCATCGTGATCCCGACAGCTGCGACGCTCTGGGCCGCCAAGCTGTCAGCCCCGGCCGTTGAGATCCAGGAGAACGGGCGATGATCTGGATCACAACTGCATTGCTGGCCGCATACATCGGCGTCTGTGAGGTGCGGGCCCCTGATGCTTGGAAGGCGTGCGAAGGGCGCTGGAACTGGGCGCTGGGCGTGCTCGTGCCCAGCCCGCTGAACGGCGTTGCCAAGCTGCTGCCCCTGCCCTCGAGGCGTCGCCGGCAGACTGAGCCCGAGCAGGAGCCACCGGCATGACCAGCAAGAGCGAGCGCATCCTTGACCGCATCGAAACCGTGCTGGCTGGCACCTCCGGCGTGAGCGGTCGGGTGTTCCGCGACCGCTGGGAGGCTCTGAGCCGGGGGGAGATGCCAGCCCTGGCGATCTACCCGGAATCGGAGTCCGACGACGTCGAGGCCACCTGTGGCGTCACCTCTGATCTGTTCGTGCGGGTCGACGTGCTGATCAGCGGCGCACCGCTCAGCACCCTGGCCGACCCGGTGCGGGTCAGCGCCCATGCCCTGCTGATGGCCGAACCGTTCACCGGGCTGCAGGTGATCCACTGCTATCCGGATGGCAGGAGATGGGATGCGGAATCGGGCGAGATCGGCATCCTGAGCTGTCGTTATCGTGTGGCGTATCGAACGACTTTGGCCTCGATCGAATGACCGAGCCACTCCCACCCCTGCCGCCAGCTGCTGGCACCTACCTCCTGCAGGAGGATGGATCGCTGCAGCTGCTGAGCCGAACCGAACCCGCACCCTCTCCCGCCCCTACCCCCTCCGAGGTGATCTCCGATGGCACTGACTCGCCGGCAGCTCCTGATGGTGAAGAAGGAGACGACGTACGGAACGTCAGCAAGCGCCGCCGGGACTGATGCCCTGCTGGTCCTGGATCCTGAGCTCACCCCGCTGGACGGGGAGATCCTGGAGCGCGAGGTGATCGACACTGCGCCGGGCCGGGTGCGCTCGCGGATCATCGCCCAGCGGAAGATGGGGCTGAGCTTCGGAGTCGAGGCGGCCGGCAGCGGCACCGCCGGCACTGCGCCGAAGTACGACCCGCTCCTGCTGGCCTGTGGGTTCGGTTCAACCATCGTGGCCAGCACCAGCGTGACCTATGCGCCGGTGTTTCCGGCCACGGATTCGTGCGAGCTCTACCACTCCTGGGACGGCAACAAGCACCAGGGCCTGGGCGCCAGGGGCACGGTTGAGATGGTCTTCAACTCCGGCGCGACCCCCCGGTTCAACTTCAACATGACCGGCATCTACGTGGCGCCGACCGACGTTGCCAACCCCTCGCCGACCTACAGCAACCAGGCCGCACCGCTGGCCGTGGATGCCACGAATACCGCGACCGTCACGGTGGCCGGGATCTCTGCCTGCATGGCGGAGTGCAGCATCAACGTCAACAACACCGTCGAGTTCTTCGACCATGCCGGCTGCACCAAGCAGGTGCGGATCACGGATCGCATGGTGGAGGGCAGCATCACCATCGAGCGGCCTGACGCGCTGAGTACCAAGGATTTCTACGCCCTGGCACTGGCCGGCACCAGCTCGCAGGTCACCTTCACGCATGGCACCGTGGCCGGCAATCGCATCGTGGTGAACCTGCCGACCGTCAATTTCGGTCCGCCTGCCCCGACCGACCTGCGCGGCGTGGCTGGCTTGCAGATTCCATTCGTGGCGCTGCATACTGCCGGCAGCTCGGACGAGCTGACCATTGCGTTCACCTGATGGGATTCAAGCTCAGCACGGCCAGCAGCTACCCTTGGCCCGTGGTCGGCGAGCTGGCGGGTCACCGCTACAGCTTCACCGGGCATTTCGCGTTTCTGCCGCAGGATCGGATTGATGAGCTGTTGGTTGGCTCCGCCCGCCGCGAGGCCCTACTGAGACGCGGCGAAGACGATCCCGAGCTGCAGGGCATGAACAATCGCGCCATCGCCGCTGAGATATTGGTTGGCTGGGATGGCGTCACTGATGATGATGATGAGCCGATCGCATTCAGCCCGCACGAGCTGGAGAAGTTCCTGAAGATCCAAGGCGTCGCTGGTGCCGTGGCCAAGGCCTGGGGCGAGAGCCTGGAGGGCGGCCGCCGGGGAAACTCCAAGGCGCCGCGCGGCATTGGCTGAGCGGCGCTAGCGGTGGCACTGATGAGCTCGAGCGGTCGGCAGCGGACTGGGGCCTGGAGCTGCCGCCCGAGCTGCTGGAGCCGGAGCACTTCGAGGTATGGCCGGAGAACTGGCCCGCCCTGCAGCTGTTCATCCGATGCCAGACGCAGTGGCGAATCAGCGTCAACGGCAGGGCCGGCCTGGATTATGGCGCGATCATCGCCACGGCTAACCTGTACCAGACCTCGGATCTGCCGCGCGTGATGGACGACCTGCAGATCATTGAGGCCGAGATTCTGATGCAGGAGGCGAAGCGCTGATGGCCTTCAACATGGACGCCCTGCTAAGGATCAAGGCAGCGGTCACAGGCGCAGACCAGGTGGCGGCGCTGGGCAACAAGTTCAACCAGGTGCAAGGGGCAGCCGCCAAGCTCACCAGCGGCGTGGGTCCGCTCGGGCAGGCCCTCGGCGCCCTGGCGCCTGCGGTCACGGTGGGCGGGCTGGGTGCGCTGGTGATGAAGACGATCGAGGCGGGCGACAATATGAACGATCTGAGCCAGCGCACAGGCGTCAGCGTCGAGGCCCTGGCCAGGTTCAAGAAGGCAGCAGCTACCAGCGGCACGGACATCGACGCGGTGGCCAAGAGCCTGGGCAGGCTGAGCAAGGGCATGTACGAGGCGGCCACGACCGGTAAAGGCCCGGCGGCCGATGCGCTCAAGACCCTAGGGATTAGCGCCAAGGATGCTGCCGGCAATCTCAAGAGCGCTGATCAGGTGACACTGGAGATCGCTGATAGGTTCAAGGCCATGCCTGATGGCGTCGAAAAGACGGCTCTGGCCATGCAGCTATTCGGCAAGTCTGGCGTTGAGATGATTCCGATGTTGAATGAAGGCGGCAAGGCGATTGATTCGCTCAGCGTCAAGATGACAGCGGCATTTGCCAAGAAGGCCGACGAATACAATGACAAGTTGGCCGTTCTTTCTGGCAAGGTTGGAGGCCTGGCCGCTGGGCTCACCGTGGCCCTGCTGCCCGCTCTCAATGCCATCGCTACGGCTCTCACGTTCGTGGTGGATGGCTTCACAAAGCTGCCCGCTCCCATTCAGGCAACCGTTGGCATCGTGGCCGGGCTTGCGATTGCTCTGGCCGCCCTGGCGCCGGTGGCCACTTCGGTCGTGACCATACTCGGAGCGCTCTCCAGCACCGGCATCGCCACGGCGATCGCTGGTATCGGCACGGCGATCACGACCGCCCTCGGTGGTGCGCTCGCCTGGGTGGGCTCCACCTTCCTGCCCGCGATGCTGGCGTTCTTCACCGGCCCGGTGGGCTGGATCACGCTGGCGGTGATCGCCGTTGGCGCCATGATCTACGCCTTCCGCGAGCCGATCGGGAAGTTTCTCGCATGGGTTGGCGAAGGTATCGCCAACATGGCCAAGATCATCAGCGACGGAATCAAGGGCGGCATCAGCGCCGCCTGGAACTGGCTTCAGGACGCGGTCGGCAACGTGGCCCAAGCCCTGTCCAGGCCATTCGAGGTGGCGGTGAGGGGAATCAAGGCCGCTGTTCGTGGCGTCCTGCAGTACGTCGCCAACAACGTCAACACCGTGGCCAGGCTGGTCAATAACCTGATCCGCGGCTTCAACCGCCTGCCGACGCCTGACCTGCCCGAGATCCGAATAATTGAGGTGCCCTCGTTCCAAGGCGGCGGCTACACCGGCAGCGGCGCACGCTCTGGCGGGCTTGATGGCCGCGGCGGGTTCATGGCGATGCTCCACCCTCAGGAGACCGTGATCGATCACACTCAAGGTGCAGCCGCCGCACTGGGAGGCGTCGCCACCGCCGCGGCCTCCGCCCCCTCGATCACGATCCAGACCGGCCCGATCTACCGACTGCCCGATGGCACCGATACGGTCAGCGTCGGTGACCTGCAGGCCGCCATGCAGGCCACCGCAGCGGCCGTAATGGGCCGGCTTCGGCGACCCGGCGCACAGCTGGCCCTGGGGATCCGCTGATGGCACGCGGCCAAGCCCTGTTCGTGCAGCTCCGAGACGAGGCGGGCACCGTCACCTATGCCCGCTGGCAGAGCTTCTGGATTGATGCCACAGTGACATGGGAGAGCCAGCCCTGGGCCTACATGCCGATGGACTGGGCCGGCATCACCAGCGGATCAGCCGGTGGCGATCAGGCGACGATCACCCTGCCGCGGCTGCCCTCGGTTGATGGCATCATGCGCCGCGCACTGGCTGGCCCCTGGCTGGCGGTGCTGAACGTCTATCAGTTCGATGAGGCCCTCGATGCCGGTGCACCCCAGGCGGGGCAGGTGCTCGTGGGTTCGTGCATCGGGCAGGTGATTAGCGCCAGCGCAACGGCCTCCACGATCGTGCTCAGGCTGGGCTCTGCCCTCTCGCCTGTCGGCGCGCAGTTCCCACCGGTGACGGCAACGGATGCCCTGATCGGAGTGCCTTGCGTCCTATGACATATCCCGCGTTTATCAACAGACGGGAGAGCTTCAATCCCGACGGGACGCGACGGCAGGCAGCAGTCGATCAGCAGTCGTTTTCCCTGCCGGTGATCGCCCCGGATGCGACCGAGGCCGAGAGCGGCCGGCTGCCACCTCCGGCGCAGGCTGCTGAGGCAGCAGCCCAGACCCCGCTGAACTCACCGCAGCAGGCCATGGCGATCGGAGAACCGGTGCCAGTGGTGTTCTGCCGCCGTCGAAACAACATCGGCGGAGTGCTGCTGTTCCCGAAGGCGACAGAGGCGGCCTTCTCCAACTCCTCCACGCAGCAGACGGCGCGCTATCACTGCGTCCTGGGAGTCGGCCCGATGGGCTCCATCCAGGTGCGCGATTTCCGGGTGGGCGCCTGTCGCGTCGGGACATTCTCCCAGAACTTCGACAAGCGGGCCGGCACCTGGGCACCGGGCAACACCGCCACGGTGCAGAGCGGCTATCAGGTGCCGACCTTCCCGACCGCCTGCGGTGGCGGCGGCGCCTACACCGGGCTCAGCACCCTCGAGTTCAGCAGCACCACGGTCGGCGGGTCTGACGACTGGCGCCTCGGCTGCAATGTGTTCGTGCGCGAGGGAATGACCGTCTCCCGTCTACTCGGCGGCAGTGGCGCATCCGATAACTTTGTTGATTTGCTTTTGTGGGCCCTGCAGCGATCGAGCAGGGTGCCGGCCGCGATGATCGACATGGCCAGCTTCACCGCCGCGGCGCGGTTCCTGGACGTGAACGGCCTGTTCTGCAATGGCGAGTTCACTGAATCCGGCAACCTGGCAGATTTCATGGTGCGGATGTTGCCGTACTTCCTGCTCAGGGAGACGCGCATCGGCGGGAAGTACGGGCTGCGCCCGTTGGTGCCGATCAACACAGATGGAACCATTGACACAAACACCCTGGCGCCGGACTGGGTGCTGACGGAATCGGTGATCCTGCCCGGCAGCTTCTCGCAGGAATGGAGCGATGCCGGCACCCGACTGGCTCCCCGGCTGGTGATGATGTGGCGCCAGCAGGACGACACCAGCCTGCCGATTGTGCGAACCCTGCATGTGGGCCTGGGTCGCTCAGGACCGCCGGAGCAGCACGACCTATCGCAGTTCTGCGCATCAGAGATTCATGCGGCACGGGTCGGCGCCTACTTTCACGGGCGTCGCTACCTCTCAACCCATACAGGCAGCTGCACCCTCCTGCCAGGCAGCCAGACGGGCAGGATCAGCCAGGGCGACGTGGTGGCCATCAACCTGCCATTGATCACTGGCCGGGAGGCGGACGGCGCGATCGCAGACTGGTACGCCGTGGAATCGGTGACGCCAGCGGCTGATGGGTCAGAGGCCCTCACGCTCTCGCATTTCCCGGTGGATTCAATGGCCCGCAGCCTGCTCGCCCTGCAGGTGGCAGGCGCCACTGCGCCTGGAAGCCTGTTGCCCTATCACCCAATCGGCGCCTGCGACGTGCCAGGCCGGAGCACTGATCAGTCCGTGCCGGCCAGCAGCACCAGAGGCAGCGAAGTGCAGTTCACAGACTGGGGCGGCGGCCTGACCGTCGGCCCTGGAACTACCTCTCAGGGCAGCGGTGGCAGTGGCAGCGGTTCCGGCACCTACGACACCAGCACAGTTCCCGATTATCTGCCGGAATCTGAGGAGGCGCCCAAGTCACCGCCGGTCAATCCCGCAATGCCGGGCGGACCATTGAAGCCGTCGACAGAGATAGACAACCCAGATCCGGGCGCTTACGCCGACGAATGCCCAAACGGAACGCAAACGGTCTATGTGCGTGTTCATTATGCGGCGCTTTCTTTAAGTAGCGCACAGCCAGCAAATACAAGCATTGCCACGAAGTGGGGCATGATCTCCAGCGTGGAAGGGTACTCTAGCGGCGGCCCTGTGGTGCTCAACAGGATATATTACCAAACGCCACAGGGTGTTAATACCACCGGCATTGTCTTCTCTACTCGCGACGTAAACGCAGGCACCCCAGGCTACAACGTGAACATCCCCCTGGAGCTTGAGCAGTACGCCTACAGCTGCGACGTAGGCGGCGGCACTCCTGGACCGATCGTCAATAGTAGCCGGTACACGGTGAGCAAAGGCGACACTCTCCCCGACATTGCCAGCAGAAGGCTGGGCAACTCTAACCGTTGGCCTGAGATATACAACCTCAACAAAGACAAGATTGAGAATCCAGACCTGATCTACCCGGGCCAGGTGCTCAAACTGCCCGCCCCCTGATGGCCGACTTTCCCGCTCTGGTTCCATCTATCCGCCCGCTCACCCCGGGGCTGTGGGGCGGAGTGACGCATCGCGCCATGAATGGCCAGGTCAGCGGCCTGCGGCGGTCGTCTGCTGAGATCGGCCGACGAGTGAGCTTGCGGTTCGAGAACATTACCGAAGCGCAATTCCTGCAGATCGTTGATCACTATCGCGGCCAGCGGTCCGGCCTTGATGGCTTCAACTTCAACAGCACCACCCTGCCCACGGCCTACACCGCCAGCGGCCACACCTGGCTGTATGACGGCCCGCCTCAGGTGGTGGATCGTCATGCTGATGTGTTCACGGTTGAGCTTGAATGCCGCAGCGAACCGCGCGGACCGTTCCGTGTTTCGGGCGGTGCGTTCACGATTCAGCCTGCCCTGGCGGCTGGCGGGGCCACGGCGATCATCCAGGGCCTGGCTATCACGCCGGTGGAGTCACTGACGGCTGGCACCATCACGCCGATCGTCACAGGTGCGGCGTTCGTGGTAGGCGCCACTGGATTCCTGTCACCCGGCGCCCCGATATAGCCTGTAGCCAGCCTGCTCTGAGCCGCCGTGGCCTCCGTCATCTACACCAGCTTCTTCCGTGACATGGCAAAGGGGGACATCGACCTCGACACGGTTACGGTAAAGGCGATGCTCACTACCAACAGCTACACCGAGAATAAGGATCACGACCGGCGCGATGATGTAACGAACGAGATCACGGCCACCGGCTACACCGCTGGCGGAGTGACGATCACGCCGACGGTCTCGGCCGTGGACACCACCAACGATCGGGTGACGATCACATTTCCGACCGCCACCTGGAGCGGCTTCACCGGCACCGCCCGGCGACTCGTCTACTACGTCTCCACCGGCACGGCAGCCAATGACAACCTCATCGCCTGCGTCGACTTCGGCAGCGACGTGAGCCGCACGGCGGCCACCTTCGAGGTGTCGGCGTCAACGATCACGATTCAGAACTGATGGCTGCCTTCCCCAACATCGAACCGACCGGCCGCAGCTACGGCCTCGGCGCGCATCCTGTGGAGATCGCCGCATTCAGCAGCTCGGACGAGGTGCGGTTCCTGCAGGGCGGCACCTCCTCCGGCGTGCCGATCTCCCTGGAGTTCCGGGGCCTGTCCACTACCAACGCCACCGCCATCCGCGACCACTACCTGGCGCAGAAGGAACACCAGAGCTTCACGATCCCGGCGCATCTGTGGCGCACGCACACCAGCGTCTCCGATGTTGTGCCCTCAACCCATGCCTACATCTACGCCGGCCCACCGCAGGAGTTGCCCCGCTCGGGCGGGCTGGTAGACGTGGCGGTTTCAATCGTCTCCGTGTTCTGAGCCATGGCAACCCCGACACTGGCCACCGTCCGCGCCGCTGCTGAGGAGGTGGCCAAACGCGGCCAGCTGCTGCCCCACCAGCTGGCCGCATTCTCCGCCTTGGATGCTGCCCTGACCCCTGAGCAGCGGAGGGCCTTCACGGACGGCTGGCGGGCCACGGGCAGCCCGGCAGCATCACCAGCCCCGGCGATCACGGCAGCCCGGCAGACAAACCCGCTCAGCGGATTCCCATTCTTCAGCCAGCTCGACAACGGCCCGGATGGATGGAGGCAGTGTCAGACGAGCTCGATTGCCATGTGCCTGGCCTACCTGGGCGTGCCCAGCGTCCGCGACGATCTCGACTACCTGAAGATCGTCCAGAGGCACGGCGACACCACGAGCCAGGCCGCACACCGGGCGGCGCTGGCGGAACTGGGAGTGCGGGCCCGATTCGTGCAATCCTGCTCTGCGTCGCAGCTGCAGGCTGAAATCCGCTCTGGTCTGCCCGCGGCCCTGGGCTTCTACCATCACGGGCCTGCGGGCGCCCCCTCGGGTGGCGGGCACTGGCTGGCGTGTTTCGGCTTTGCTCCGTCCGGCTGGATCGTGAACGACCCCTTCGGGTCATGCGACCTGATCAATGGTGGGTGGGAGCATCGAGGCGGCACCACCGGGAAGGCACAGCTCTACTCCTACCGCAACTTCAACCCGCGATGGCTGGCCGAAGGACCACGATCGGGCTGGGCCTGGCTGTTCAGCTGAGCGGCACCGATCGCCCCTGGCTCACCAGCAGATCCCGATAGCGGGCCATCAACCTGCGGCCATCACGATCACGCAGGCAGACGCCATGGCTGCAGATCTCCCAGGCCGCTCCGCCGGCATCATCAACTACGACGCGCAGCTCGTCCGGGCAATCAAACTGAACCGACGGCTGCGGTGATCCCATGGGCGGTGATGACGGTTGGCGGCTGGATCCGGCGCTCAGTCTGAGCGCAGCTCTGGCCCTGGAGGCAGCACGCCGCGCAATCCCCCGTCTTCATCGGCACGACTTGGAGGCCCAGCTGGATCAGGCGCTGATCGCCATGACGCAGCACGATCACCTATTGCGCCAGGTGCTGGCTCGGGTTATTGAACTCGAGACCCAGCTGGCCCTGGTGGGGCAGTCAGACCGGCATCGGCACTGGGCGGCGGAGCTGATGCAGGAGCTGGCGGAGCATCGAGGCTGAGCTCAAGTTTCTGCAGCACCTGCGGCGGGATCATGTCCCGCCGCAGCAGGTGCTCCAATCGCTTGAGCACTTGCTGGATTCGATGCTGCCCGCAGCCCTCCTGCTCCGCCAGCTCGCGCGTGGTGCGATGGGGTCCGCCGATCCCATAGCGGGCGCAGACCAGCCGGGCCAGCCGAGGCGATGACCTGCGCATCCGTTGGATCCGTTCGTGCAGTTCTTCCCGCTCCAGGTCCGGGCCCCTGGCATGCGATGGGATTACATCGCTCAGCTGCGAATCACCCTCTCCGATCGGTACATCGAGGGATGCGCAGCCGCGACCGCGCTCCATGTAGAGCTCGATCTCCTGAGGCGACACGCGCATCTCCTCCGCGATCTCGGCCAGGCTCGGCGGCCGGCCGAGCGTCAGCTCCAGCTGGTGGTGGCGGGCATCGAATCGGGCGAGCGACTGCGCAAGGCTGGTCGGCAGGCGGATGGCGCGGCCCGTCATCATGCCGCCGCGCGATATTGCCTGGCGGATCCACCAATAGGCGTAGGTGCTGAACTTATACCCGCGCTCTGGATCGAACTTCTCAGCCGCTCGCTGGAGGCCGATGGCACCCTCCTGAAGTGCATCGGCCCGTTCGAGGCGATGGCTGTATTTCGCAGCCACCGACATCACCAGTCGCAGATTGGCGGCCACCATCCGATCCCGCGCCTTCCGGCCACGGCGGATGGTGGCCTGATGCTCGCGGTCTGGCGGGCCTGGCAGTGGCGCCGACCCTTTCGGGTGATCCTGCCAGGCGCGGACCAACGCCCCGAGGTGAAGCTCCTCCGCTGGTGTGAGCAGCGGCACCCGGCCAGCCTGGCGGAGCCAATGACCCACCATCTCATCGCTGCCGCTGGCCCTCATGGCGGATCCAATGGCGCCAGCAGCGTGGCCGCCAAGGCCAGTACGCCAGTCAGGCAGGCCCCCCAGGTGGAGGGCCAACCGATGATCAGCGCCGCGACCGCGACGGCCAGCAACAGGCAGGAGCAGAGCAGGCGCTGGCGACGGAAGCAGCGCGCCCGGTAACGAGCGGCGCCACGGGTGACGTGGACCTGATCGATGTGCCCCCTCATGGCGTGTCTCCTGGGATGGTCCGAGGTGGCGGGAACTGAGGCTTGGGGATGATGGTCGGCTTCGGCGTGGCGGGCCCGCCCTTGCCGTTGCCACGCTGGACGCGGCCAGGATCGAGGCGTAGGGGCGGCGAACCAACAGGTCCGCGTCTGTTCTCGTGGTTGAACCGGCGGCGCGGATCGTCCTGGGTTTCGCGGTCGAATCGCCCGAGGATCCAGCCAACCAGGAAGCTGCCGCAGGCGACGGAGAGGAGGGCGGTCATGCCTGCCCCCGGCTCAGCAGGTGGCGACCCCAGGCCACCGCGACGGCGACGGCCTGAGCGTTCGGTGGCACCCCGTAGGACGCCTGCCACCAGGCCCGATACTCCGCCTCGAGGGCGGCGGTGGAGATGGCCGCATCAGCGGCCCGGAGTGCGGCGATGGTGTCCGGATCCATCATCAGAATGGGGGCTCCTCTTCACCGGCGAACTCATCGACATAGCCGGCAGGCTCGGCGACGCTGTATCCGTCCTGCTCCTCGAAGCCGTCGGTAGCGTCCTCCTCCTCGCGGGGCACGTAGGCCAGCACCTGAGCAGCGCGAGGCCACAGGGACAGCCCGACACCTTCAGGCCGCTCCCAGCCGGCGGCAGTGAACTTGATGATCAGCTCCGAGCCGTTGCCGATGGCGGCACCGTTCCAGGGCTGCTTCTTGGCGTCGATGATCTGCGGCCCTTTGACCTTGCTGCCATCGTCGTTGATGAACTCCAATGTCTTGAACTTGACGACGGTGATCGACGGATCCTGTGCGTCTTGCTTCCAGGGCCTGCCCTTGTCGCTGATGCGCTTCTTCGTGCCGTGCGTGTCCGTCAGGATCGCCTCGAGCTTCGCCATGAATGCCTTGTGCTTCGGATTGGTGCCGGGGCTCAGCAGTAGCTCACACGTCCAGGCGCGGAGCTTCGATTCATCAAGCTGGGTCCGGGCTGTGATCAGGTGCGCCCATCGGACGGGCGCGGCAGGAGTGAAGTGGGTTTCGGTGGATGCCATGGATGTGATTCAGAGAAGGGATTTGAGGCTGCAGGCCAGGCGGATCAGGTGATGGATCGCGCCGGACCGGGTGAGGCCGAGCTCAGCCGCCACGCGATCGACGGCGGCCAGGGTGTCGGGGCGCAGCACCGAGAAGACCCGAACGGATCCGGCCTGGCGGCTGCGGCCATAGAGGCGAGGGCGCCGGGGAGGCGTGGCGGAGGGCTCAGACATGGAGGCTCAGCAGGCCCCATCGGTGAGGCTCGGCAGGGTGGGCAGCGAGCGTGGCAGGGATGAGCCGCCACTGATCCGGCCGGGGCTGCTTCGTGGCCCGCAGCCATTCCGCTGCGGACTGGGCCAGGCGGAACTGATGAGCCTGGCCGGGGCTGGCCACCAGCTCGTCGGTGCCCTGCCAGCGGCCATCCGGGGCCTGGAGAAGCCAGGCCATGCGGGTGAGGGTTGTCATGGCTCCACCCAGTCGTTGATGTGACATTGCCTGGCGTCTTCGGGGATCTGGCCAAGGTCGCCCGAGAGGCCGGAGCAGTCGCCCCGGAGATCGGAGCAGTCGCCCCAGAGGCCGGAGCAGTCGCCCCGGAGATCGGGGCTGATGACGCCCGAGAGGCCGGAGCAGTCGCCCCAGAGGCCGGAGCAGTTGCCCCGGAGATCGGGGCTGATGACGCCCGAGAGGCCGGAGCAGTTGCCCCAGAGGCCGGAGCAGTCGCCCGAGAGGCCGGAGCAGTCGCCCCGGAGATCGGAGCAGTTGCCCCGGAGATCGGGGCTGATGACGCCCGAGAGGCCGGAGCAGTTGCCCCGGAGATCGGGGCTGATGACGCCCGA
>Ga0129333_10001255_pt1 | contig 22768 bp, 23 predicted proteins | sample CPB6_08_DNA_FD_94474 | JGI IMG/M metagenome (GOLD analysis project Ga0129333, IMG submission 94474) | Freshwater to marine salinity gradient microbial communities from Chesapeake Bay, USA - CPBay_Sum_0.6_0.8_DNA | ecosystem: Environmental > Aquatic > Marine > Coastal | place: USA: Chesapeake...
CCCAGATGGCGGCCCAGTTGGCGTCCAGGTGGGCAAGGCACACCATGTGGGCAATGGATCCGTTGTAGCGGACACGGTCTCTTCCGGAGTAGGTCACGGCGGGAAAACGTCCGGTCTCCAGGGCGGTCTTGAGGATCTGCGGGTCTTTGCCCTCGTACTGGATGTAGTCGGGCTTGACGCCGTCCAAAAAGCTTTTGGCGTATTTCTCCAGTTGACGGTCCACCTTTTCGGGGTAGCCTCCTCCGGGTTCTTTGGCGCACCAGTCGCGAAGTCCCCGCAGCTTTTCCATGTTGGACCAGCGGGAAGCCATCTCAATGGAGGACATTACGCACATGCCGGCTCCGTCCACCTTGGAACCGATGTTCTTGATGTGCTCGGAAAGCGGGTAGTCGATCTGCACCTCGGTCTTGTTGTCGGGGGCCACCTTGCCGCCCAGAGAAATGGCACCCAGCGGACGGGTCTTGCTGCCCTCAATAAGCTCAAGGTCTTCCAGGTCCTCTTCCTCCCGGCGGCGCCAGGGCAGGATGGGTTTTTTGGGGGAAGGCGGGTTTAGAGGAAGCAGGGGTTTGATGCCGGGAACTACGTCCTTGAGGGGACTGGGCAAAAAGGAGTAGCCCAGGAACAGAAGCGATGCCAGGACCAGGACAACTTCCAGCCATGTTTTGAGATTGTGGAGGTACATTGTTTACTGCCTCCGGAGCTGGCTGAACATCCACAGGACGCAAATGCCCCCCACGATCATGGCCCCGTCCCGGAAGCCCCGCCAGTAGATAAGGTCGATGACCAGGTCCACCGGCTTGAAGATGTCGATAAATTCCATGGTGCACCCCTTGAAGATACCTATAGTATAAATAGGTTTAAGGGGGTGGTCAAGCGAAGGGTGTGTCTTCCTCGTAGTCGGGGCAGTCCTGGCAAGATCGGATGGAAGGATCTTGTTGAGGGCCACGCACGCATTTTCCGTGCTTGTCGCAGTTGTGCACAAACTTTAAGGGGCAGTTACAGTTGGCACGGGAGATAATGGTGCCAAGGCTGACACAGGGCAAGGAGACTCGTAATTGTTTTTCCTGTTCTGGAATGCTGGACTTTGGAAAACGACTGAAAGCTTCTTGAAATTTTTTTATGAATTCAGGGTCTTTATCTTCTAATAACAAGTGGGGAGGCTTTTTCTCTTTTGGCCTTCCCCAGCGTTCCGACCAGTAGGGGTCAAAATAGTAGGACCAACAGTCCATGCAATCGGTCGGGGTGTAATACAACCCTGTTGAGACTCGATTACAAACGCAAGGCCGGGATTCAACAATTTTCATTTTACACCGGAGGAGGATCATTATTGCGAGATGTTACTTTGTATCTTCCGGGCTCTTTTAATTTAGAGCTTAAATACGCTTGGAATTCTGCATCATAACCTGCCTGAGTTGTCGGATTGGCGCTTCCATAAACAACCGCATCTATTATTTCACAGCAGGTTTTTTCTGGTGGTTTAAATCCTTCAAAACCATACCGAAAAGGCGTGTCTCCTCTAAGTCCAGCGTACATGCCGTCATCAAATCCCGCAGTTAAAAAGTAAGCGCCTTTCCCAGGGTGAATCTGAGTGATGTATCCGGTGGGTAATGCCATATTATTCACCTCGTACAGGGGATACTCATGAATATCTCCCCGCATGCCTCCCGCATCCAAATAAACCCCATTAATGTCTCTACACGATCTTTTGTAGATCTCTATGCCTCCGTTTATGTTGTTATACGGTTGGTTGTAAAAAGGAAGCTTTGGGTCCACATTGACTGGAAAAACTTCAGATCCGTGTCGCTGGAGGTTGTAATCTTCGATAAGCTCTACCCAGGAATGGGCGTACCAGAAATTAGGGCATCGCTCAGGGTTGTAAGGGGGAAAACAGTAGTCAAACTGCCCAGCAATAGATGGACAATCCGGATCCGTCAACGTGGGATATTGCCCCACTCCGTATTTTCTTCTTGCTCCCGTAATCATAGCCCAAAAAGGTTTTTCTTTCACCTTTTCATCCATTCCCTGGAAAGAACCGCTGGAGTCACTGTGTCCGTGCATTCCAACTCCCTGGGAGGAGGTTGAGTTGCTTTTGGTTATATTTGCAATATGGTTTAGAGTCCTAGAGGTGATAGAATCCCCGGGTTGAAATTTTGGTAAATTAGGCTGAGAATACATGGAATTTCCTCAGGGGTGATCTTCATCGGGAAGCCAGGGTTGCTCAAAATCATTATTCGTAGGGGTGTCATACGTTCCTCTACGTGCCTCAAATAACATATAGTCTCCTGCCCCGTGATAGAGTTTTACTACCTTTCCTATCCCAACAAGAGGAGAATAATTTAACATGTTAACACAATAGGCCGGATTGGAGCGTAACGTTCCAAAATTTAAATTGGGATTGTATATTGGCATGATTCGATAGCAGGCTGGTTGCGGTAAACGCTCTTGAGTGGTCGGAACAAAGGAACCAGCCATAGGAAAAATATCATTTCCCCGTGGTGTTTCTAAAGAGGCATTTCTGCCAATCTTTAGATCTTCGGTTACTTCCACCCAAGAATAGGCATAGTATTTTAACATTCCATTTTCCCACTGATTGTTTGGCAAATACCCACCATAACAAGCGTTTAGTTTTTCCGGAGGCGCTACAAAAGAATCAGGAAGTAATATGATTGTCGATATATTTGTGATAGTAGCCCATATTGGAGGCCTTAAAAGCCTTTCATTAACAGAGGTGGAGTTGCCGCTGCTCGTAGACAAAGTTTCTATGCCCGATCCGGACTTTTTGTTGGAGATGCTTTTTACATACTCGTTGATTTTATTAATAGACTGAAACCCGGGTTTTTCCCCAGGCAAGTATTTGTCAGGAAAGTCAGAGGGGGTTGAGTGTGGCATATCACCAAATATGATTTATAGCGTAAGCTTTAGCCCAAAAATGGTAGGGAGCATTTTCAACTCCAGTGCTAGTTCCAATGCCACTTCCAACCGGTGTTTGAGGGCTATTAAAAAGGTAAAAGTTGTCTTTACTTTTATACATCCTTACCACCGTTCCAACATTAACCTTGCTGCTGTTCACCTCATGGGCCCTATTGGGCCCCATGGCCGTTCCGTATAAGCCGCCATGGCTCATATACTCGGCGGCGATTGAAAGTTCATAGCAGTAATATTTAAGGTCCCTTCTTGTAGTTCCCTGATTGTCCGGGTCGTAGGGGGCAGGGTCCGGAATAACAGGAGCCGGATGCCTTGAGATAGTCTGTATGTCAAAGGATCTTGGAGTTTTATACGTGGACAAAGCAAATAAAGGGCAATCGGCTCTTTTGAAATTCAAGTCTTCAACCAGCTCGCACCAGCTATAACACCAAAAATACTGAGGGCAATACCCAATATAGTATTCTGCCTCAGGAACGTTGCTTGGTCCTCCAACCTGGGAACTAATGGATATTAACCCTCCGGTTGCTTTGTGAGGTCCGTACTTGGCATATCGTTCTTCTTTGGGTTTAAAATAGAATTCATTTTTAAAGCCTCCGGTGTAAGGATAAAAAGGCGGAAATTCTTTTTCATCCCAGCTTCCGTCCTCGCGTATATATCCATCATAACTATCCCAGGGATTTCTGTAGAAAATAAGCACATCATTTCTTTTGGGATCTATATCGGATATCCATTCGCCAGAAGTGGTGTACCATCCTTTGATGTCATAATCTGTTGTGGGGACTGAGAATTTTCTTTTTTTCTCCGCCAACGATATTCTTAAGTAAGATAGGGAGGGTCGGCTAAAATACCGAAGCCTTCTTATTAGCATCGCCCAAAACGACTGTTTTTCTGCAACATTGGGAACCTGTTGAGAATTTCCAGAAGAACCCGAAGATCCTTCAATGCCATTTCCAACCTTGGTATTAGCATTCGCTTTAATAGCGTTTATGGTGCTATTGATGGTTTCAACCTTGATATTTCCTGGTTGGGAGGTCGGAATGTTTGGAGCGGAATGTGGCATGTGTTCCCCCTAGTCCACGTACTCAACGATTTGTTTTTCGTAATAGGTCTCGGTTATCTGGGGGGAAATCCCGAGGTCCAGGGAAGAGATGACGCGGCAGGTTCGCACGGTGATGTCCCCAGTCTCGCTGCTGTAAACGGGCAGGTAGAAGTACATCGGATCCGTGACAACGGTGCAAGAGCCTGTGGAAGTCATTCCCACTCCCTCCGAATTCTTGACACCTTATCATACCAAGGATAATAGGGGTAGAGCAACTCCTAATAAGAGATTGCCTGAAGCTCTTCCAGCGTGGTGGCTTGCTCCACCGCCTTGCGCCTGGCTGCGTAGGTTTCCGAAAGGGTGGCACGGGCTGCGCCGTACTGGAGAAGAAGCGTGGTCATTTCCTGAATGGTGGCGAAGGACAGGGTGGTGCTTTCCAGGGTGATCAACTTGGGCAGGGGTAGTCCCAGGGCGGCGGCTTCCTTGGCCAGGGCAAAGGCTCCACTGATGAGGGCCACGTCGGAAGGGGTAAAGCCCAAGTGTCCGTTTCCGGAGTCCCAGCCGGCTGCTTCTTGTTGGCGGTACTCCATGTCAATCTGGGCAAGCTTGTTGTTTCGGACAGCTTCCAGAGGTAAGGAAACAGCCTGCCAGACCTGAACCCAGGCGTCATTTTGTTGAACAGGGGAAGCCAGAGACAGGGTGTGCGTTAAAGGATTGTACTCGGGGCGGGTGGTGTCTTGAACGGGGTATACACCAAAGTAGGAGGCGACCTCCTCGATGTTTTCAGGGAAAGAGGTCTCTTTGTTTTCGGTTTTTAAAGTTTGCAAGGCGTACGGATACACGGTGCTGCCATCCGGGTTTACTTTGATGTAATCTGGCATGGTGTTTCCTTATTGTCAATCAGGGGTAGGTTGAACTCGATAGCCCTTGGGTCATTGTTTTCCAAAACAAAAGCGTCTTTGGGTATCAGGCCAATGCGTTTGAGAGCTTCCCAAGTTACTGGATTGCTCATGGCGTTCTTAAGTTTGGCCGGAGAGGGATGACCGTGTGCTAAAATCTCGCTGTGAATTTCCCTGCCAATCATCACCGTAAATTCATTGGCGGCGTTATACTCGAACATCTGTTCGTCCGTGTACCCCGGAAGGCGTGTGGGTTCCACGATATCGTAAAGTTCCTTAAGGAGCTTTTCCAAAATATCCACTTCCTGTCTGGTTAATTCAAACGCCTCTTCCTCAATTTTCATTCCTGACTCGGCTTCGATTAAACTAGCTTCCAGTTCTAGAATCTCATGTTCGGGAGCCATCGTTTTTTTAAGCCATGCTATTTTTGAAAGTAAGGCTTGGTAGCGTTTTTTAGATGCAGGGATGCAATCCAAGACTCTCCTCCTGCCTTCCAAAAATCCTTTAAGGGTTTTGATCTTTTCCCATGGAGTCTCCCCGATCACTTGAAAACGATAGTTGAACTCGGAATTGAATTTTACTGGCATTGTTATGCTCCGTAACCCGCACCACCCGCACCTCTTCTTGAATAATCAGAAGCCGTTGCGTCTGCTGCAAAAACACCAACATTAGAAATAAGATTATATCTAGTTGTTTCTGTTATATTATCTGCACCGCAGTAGCCATTTACCGCTTTATCCATTCCATAAGGCGCTACAGCATTAGAGGCTCTTCCCGATAAGCCCACGGTTGAATCAGATGCCATAACACCAACATCTGAAAAATAATTTACAATTGTATAGGAAGTGCCCATCCATCCACTTTTATCACTATTTCCAAAAGCAAAAACACCTTTTGTTTTTCCATAAGAAATACCAGCAACATAAGCTCTTGCCGTGGCGGAAAAACTTGAATCAGTTCCAATAGTACCGGTATTTGTTATTAGGTTTAGGATTGTTAGCAAAGTATAAGTGCTGCCCTGTCCATACCCAAACGCAAAAACTCCTTTATCTTCTCCATAGGAGCAAGCAGATTGTTCTCGTCTACCTGTTACTCCAACCGGAAGACTATTTAAGGTTAATGTTCCAGTATTTGAAACATAATAATAATACCACCCTTCATATCCGGGGCAAAATAAAGCCTTGTCGCTTCCGTAAGTAACTCCAGCCGAACTGTAACCCGGAGTTTGAGAAGAGCTAACATATTGATCTGAACCGATAGTTCCCGTGTTAGTTACTAAATTAAAAGTATATTTAGGTGTAATACCAGCACCAACACCAGTACCAAAAACACCTTTATCTTTACCGTAAGAACATCCCCTCAATTCCATTCTAGGAGTATTTGCAGAGTAATTATACCCAGATATGTTTCCGACTGAAGATACCGTAGAAAAATATTGATTGTAATTACCAAACGCCCCTGTAAATCCGCCCCAAAATATACCGTTAAGGGTTCCGTAACCGCTGGCCTTTTTTGTCGATTGTAGGTAGCGACTTATCATAGGTTCTGCCCACTTACAAACGCATACCAAGTCGTTCCCCCATCCCATGTGGTCAAAACGAATATATCCACTTTGGCGTTGGTGGAGGTTAGCGTGGGTGCGGTTCCACCGGGCCACTTAACCGAGGCTCCCCAAGTGACGGTTCTGGCTGTTCCGTCTGCGGTGAGTGCTAGCGTTAGCCCGTAGGCGGTTCCAGTTGTTGGCACATTGGTAAAAGATAGCGTGGTAATGTTGGCATTCAACGCCACATGAAATATATTTCCTGTAGAACAATTCAGCGACAGCGTACCCGCCGATATGGTTGGTGATGTCTTGGTTTCACGAAGTCCAGTTATTGTTGGAGTAGTGCCAAAAACCAATGAACCACTTCCGGTTTCATCGGTTACAGCAGAAGCAAGATTTGCGCTAGTTGGAGAACCAAGCCAAGTTGCTACATTGCTATCTAAAGCGGAACTGGCAAATTGAGCCACCCAAGCGATTCCATTGAATTTCCAGGATTTACCGCTGTAAGTGTAAACCTGGTTGGTGGTCGGACTGGAAGGAAAATCAATCGGCATGATAACTCCTGCTTAACACCAAAAAGAGCCTTCCAAAATTGCTTGTATCTGCGTAGCACCGGCAGTTCCAAATTCATACATGGTGCAATAGTGGTATCCAACAAAGCTTGATGTTCTTGGGCTGTATGCTCGACCACCCCTTCCAGTCACGTCAACAGAGTCATATCCCGGAGAGGCTCCGTCAAACGCTGCTCCCTGGGACGCGTAAGCACCGGAGCTAGCACAACTAAAGTTAAGAATTATGCTTCTATCTATTCCGATTACAAAATACACCGCCATGGAAGAATCACCGTTCCATGCTCTCCAAGAAGCGGTTGAATACGCATGCCCCGTGTAGGCGTAAGTTGGGTATGTGTTTTTGTACAAAAGCCTTTCCACTTGATTGTTGAGGTTCCAGACAAATCTTCGTTGCATGGAATCTTCGGTAGTCGTGGTTGAAGTGGTCCGAATGGTGCCAAGGTATCTTCGGGTTAAAGCTCCGGTTTTTAAATATATACCATTGGTTAGTGTTAATGAAGTCGCTCTTGCAGTATCACTTGTCCAAGCCGTTAACTCCAAAGTAAGAGTTCCAGAATTGTCATAAAGAAAAACATCGTAATTTTTACCTGAGGTAAGCGTTCCTAAAGCTAATGATCTTTCCGTAAATGTGTAATTTGCCCAGGTTGTTCCGTTATAAAGACTAATTCTATCGCCATTGTAAGGGGTAAAATAAATGGTTGTTTTGCTGGTTTGATCGGAGGTGGATATGGGTACGCCACTTTCCAATGTAAGCCTACCGGAAGAAGATATAGTTGTATCACTTAATATGCTTGGGTTAGACCACTCCACCCATTGCGAAGAAGTTCCATCGTTGGAGTATATAAATAACAATCCGTTTCCGGTGTCCAACCAACGATCTCCCACTGCGGGCGAGGCGGGAACGGTGGCCGATTCTGTGTAGGAAGTAACTGCTGCCCACGAAGCGTTGGTTCCATTTGTGGTCAAGTACTTTCCACTATTGCTGGTTTGGGAAGGAGCCAGCGCGTTAAAGGCAGCGGTGGCTGTAGCTTGGCCTGTGCCGCCGTTGGCGATGGCTACTGTTCCGGACACATTCGTAGCATTGCCACTCAGGGTGGCGGTGATGGTGCCGGCGCTAAAGTTTCCGCTGGCGTCTCGTTTCACGATGGCGCTGGCTGTATTGGCGTTGGTGGCATTGGTCCAGCTTAATGTGCCGGAGCCGTTGGTAGTCATCACATACCCAGAAGTCCCCGCCGTGGTTGGCAGGGTCAGGGTGTAGTTGGTGGAAACAGTTGTTGGGGATTTTATGGCGATATAATTGCTGCTATCAGCATCTGCAAAATTCACACCAGTTTGTGCGTTTAAGTAGAGGTTGCCCGTGGCATCAAAATAGCTGTAGACCGTGGTGCCAAGATAATCTCGAAACTCCAGCAGTGGATAGGTCTGACCACTGGCTGCAAAAATCCCAAACAGGCCAAATGCACCGTTATTAGAATAGAGCGCCAGTTGGTCGTAGGCCGAGGAGCCGTAAGAAAAGTAGGAACTAGCCGTGATGGTGCCAGACCCATCATTGTATTGAATGTCACCGGTTGTTCCCGCCGCAGCGGAGGTTGGGGTAGTCCAGCTTAAGGTCCCAGCACCGTTGGTGCTGAGGACTTGACCGGAAGATCCATCGGTCCCTGGATAAGTCATGCCATTCACGGTCAGTCCTACCGTGGTAGCCGACCCGGAGTAGTCTACCGAAAACAAATCATTGGCCAGCGCGTCCCTAAGAAGCAACAGTTTTCCGGTTTGACTAGCGACGCCCGTGATAGTTACGGTATTGTCTGTGGTAACGGTCTCGGTAACTGCTAGTCCTGTCAAGGTGCCCACGCTGGTGATGGACGACGTGCTCATCCAGGTAGGAGCGGCGGCGCCGTTGGATTTTAAAATTTGTCCCGAGGTGCCGGCGGCAGAAACCGCCAAGGCGGATGCTGTGGAGTAAATGACTCCGCCGTTTGTGGCGGTGATGCTTGCATTAGTGCCACCGTATGCCAGTCCAATCTTGGTGGAACTGTTCCAAGTGCCGGAGGTAATCGTGCCGAGGGTGTTCACGTTGCTGGACCCAGCCCAGGTGGACAGCGCCGTGTTTTCCACACTGCCCAGACCCACGTCGGACTTGGACACCGTGGACCAAGCCGGTGCCGCGGATGCGGAGCCCGATCCGGTCTGAGACAAAAACTGTTTGGTGGTGGTGGTGTTGCCTGTAAGTTTGGCAAGAGTGTTAGAGGCTGAGGAGTAAATCAAATCGCCGGTGGTGTAGGTGGTGATTCCCGTGCCACCAGCGGTCGTTGCCAGGGTGCCGGTGTGGTCACTGCGGGAAAGAGAGGCGATAAGAATGTTCGCCGTACCGGCGCCATTTCCAATCCACATCTTGCCGTCAGGCGCATTGATGCCAAACTCCCCGGCGACCAGCGTCGGAGTATTGCCAGGGCTGTACGAACGCTTGGGCTTGACAATGTTCGCCACTAGAACGTGCCCCCATCAATGGTTACATTGTCGAGGTTGGTTCCGCTGAGCACCGTGGTGCCGTCGATCTTAAAAGCTTTGCCGGATTCCAGGTTTATATGCTCAGAGCTCATCCAAGCGGCGGAAGCGGATACCCAGTTCCACCTTTTGTCTGTGCTACCCCGAACCGTGATGCCGCCCCCGTCTGCGGTGGTGTCCGTGGGAGATGCCACATTGGCCAGGGCAATATTTTTGTCCGCCACGTTCACCGTGGTACTGTTCACGGTAGTGGTCGTGCCCTGAATTATAAGGTCGCCCGTCACGGTGAGATTACCGGAAACCGTTCCACCAGAAGAGGACAAGTAATCTAAAGCGGGAATGTCCGCCGAAACCAGGGTTCGGAACGTGGGAGTGGCCGCGCTGCCCGTGGTGGGACCGGCCCACACGTAGTTCGCGGTCTGGGTTGCTAGGGATAAGGCCAGGGTCCCGGAAGAAGTAACGGGGCTACCGGAAACGCTAAAGATCGCAGGAGCGGACAATGCTACCGAGGTTACTCCGGTAGAAGGGGTGGTAATCCACTCCACGTCGGTGCCGCCGGAGTTGAGAGCCAACAACTTGGATCCGTTGCCGGTGTAGGAGGGCAGGAGGTTGACCCGGGCGCTCGAGGCGGTGGAGGCTCCGGTACCGCCGTCGGCAATGGCGAGGTCGGTGATGCCGGTGATGGATCCTCCGGTGATGGAGATGCTGCTTGCGTCCTGGGTGGCGATGGATCCCAAGCCAAGGTTGGTGCGTGCCACGGAAGCCGTTGAAGCTCCCGTACCACCCTGGTTGAGGGCCAGCATGGTCGTTAGGCCGGCGATCGAGGTGATGTCCGTATTGGCACCAGAGGCGGCTGCTCCGAGGGAGGTTCGGGCCCCGGAGGCGGAATCCGCCCCTGTGCCTCCTCGGTTCACGGGGAGGGTGAAGCCCGTGGGGAATGTAACCGAGGTGTTTGTGAAAGTGACCGAAGACGAAAAGGTCTTGGCCGCCGTGAAGGTTTGAGAGGTTCCTAAAGTGGCGTAGGCGCCGGCACCGGCAACAGCGATGATTGAGGTGGCAATTCCCGAAGAGTCTCCCTGTCCGTAGTACAGGGTGGAGTCATTTTCATTGTAGGCAAGTTCCGCCGAGGCTAGAGAGGAGGGAGCACCGGCAGCTCCGGAGCTGGAACGGCGTTTGATGCGGATAGTGTTGGCCATTAGAAGTTGCCTCCGTCGATGGTTTCAGTGTTTACGTTGGTCCAAGCACCGTTAAGGTACTTGAGAAACTGGTTGTTTTGCGGATTGAGAATGATAACGTCCTGCATCTCGTGCAGGTTGATAGCCCCGTTTTGTCCAGCAGGACCTTGTGGCCCAGCAATACCCTGGATGCCCGTGGTTGACGCGATCACGGAGATCCGGTTTGTGGTGACCGTGATGGGACTCTGGGTGGTCTGGACGGTGATATTGGGCATCAGCGGGTGACCTCCGGAGAGACAACGGCGTTGCCTTGAACGATGCGGGTGACAAAACCCGAGGGGGAGATGATCTCGATATCGTAGACGTAGCGGCGTGCGGCCAAAGCGGCGGTGGTGGCGGCCGAGGCGTTCAGGGTCAGCTTGCCAAGGGAGGCGTCGATGGTGATAGATCCGTCCGTGGAGGACAGGCTCAGGGAGGGAGTGGCGGCGTTGTAGGAGGTGCGCATCTGCATCCGGGCGGAGTACCCGGTCAGGTTCAGGGCGGTTCCATTCTCGTCCTTCAGGAAAAAGGGGACCTGAAGGGTACCTCCCTGGTCGATGGGCAGTTCGTACGTCTCGGCCATGGTTTAAACCTTTTAATAGGGTTAATGTATCTTAAACAATAATTGTTTTGAATTCTAGACGTTTTACCACTGTCCTTCTTCTACCAACTGAAAATCTTTAAAAAGAAGCTCCATGTCCTTGTACTGATAAACTGTTTTTCCGTCTGATAGGCCATTGTGAGTGATTAATTTATAAACGGGTATAAGCGTATCTGGGTCTGGGTTTGTTCCTCCCGTACATAAAGTAGAAGGATAATATTGCATAAACCAATTGTGACCTCTTGCTTGATCTGGTTTTCCAGAGTTTATAGCCGTTTTTGTAGCGTCAGGGTCCGGATCAAAAAATTTAAACTTGTACGTAATATCAAACAACTTTTGATTATCCAGCCACCGATAGGGTTTTAGTTCTACATTTGCCAATAAAAGCTGCCCTTTTTGAGCTCTAAGTTCTAGCCATGGTTTATTGTTAACACAACCAATATGAGTGTTTAAGGCTTTTGGAATTCCTGGAACACGGTGGTGAACAAGCACTATTTCCTGAGCAGATATGATTCTTCCGTTTGAACCCGTTACTTTAAGTCCGCATGGGTTTCCTGCGGAATCTACGGCAGCATTACCAAAACTATTGAACTCGACCCAGCGAAAAGCCCCTTGGGGAAGTGTTAAAAACTCTGCGGTTGGTTGTCTAAAAACAGTTACAAATCTTTTGAGACTGTATTCGCTTTTACTGGACATTTCAGTATCGGTTTTAATATCGTATGTTACAGCTTCATATCCAATAGTAATTCGGGCGTACTTATATCTGGAAACTTTTAATTTTGTTCCTGTGGGAATTTCTTCCACTTGCGTTTGTTCTCCAAGGTTTTCTATGTTCTCCAAAGTGGTAGCAACCATAAAGGATTTCTGGTTTTTTTCTTGGGGAGCATAGTAGACGTAATACTGGTCAGGTATGGTTCGAGAGATGGTGTTTTCATCCTTGAGAGAAGCTGTTCCCAACATGTGCTTGATAAAGACCCACCGGTAGTCATAGGGAACGTCAAATGTCCTTTGTGCACGAAACACGTCCCCAGAACACATCTCTTTTGGAGAACCTTGTTTTTCCTCGTACTCAAATTTGTATCCGCCTGCCGTGATCTCAGCCATAAAACCCCCTACTTGGATCTTTGGGAAGCTATCGTGTCGTTTACCTTGTTTACCGCCTCAGTAGTGCCTTTCATACCCTCCAGCATGCGTTGAGTCATCTGTTCTTGTTGCCTTTGTTTTTCGGCCTCAAGAGGATCTGTTCCAAGAGCGGATACCTGAATTTTTTTGTACGCTTCCTCAATCGAAGAGTATGCAGGTTGGGCCTTGTTGGCACGCAAAGACACGGCAAGGTTGTTTGGCTCTCCCTTACCACCGGAAGACGGTGTTCCTGGTTTTCCTGTCTGTCTTTGTTCAACCGTTTGATTTCTTGTTTTTATTTGTTTTGGGTCTCTCTCAACAAGAGTTTGATTTTCCAAAGCATTGAGTTGCCTTCTGGATTCCTGAATATACTCATTACGAATAGTTGACCCTTTTTCTTTATTTCCAGCTTTGTCCGCTATTGCAGCTTGTGCTTCAAAATATTGAATCTCTTTTATTTTTTTTGCTTTTTCTGCGGCTAAAGCTTCTTCCCTTTTCTTGGGGTCAGACCCTCCGCGATTGGCGACTCCTTCTGCATAACTTTTTTCCTTTAAGGTCTCTCTTGAGTTTTTATCTTCTTTACTGTCTTTTTCGGCTTTGCTACCTAACCAGTCTGTAAGTTTTTTAATCCCAAGATAAAGCAGGGAAAATAAAGCCACAATGGCCAAAATCTTAATGCCGAGAACTCCAATAAAACCGCCGGCTACTTTTAATACAGGAAGCATAAACATAAAGCCGCGAATCAAACCTTGAACAACCGTTGACCCCAAACTAAATATGGTGGCCAGTCCGGTTAGTGCAGAGCCTATCATCGTAAACAAGGGGCTTAACACCATAAGCCCTCCTGCAATGGCTCCAAAAGATATCAACATTTTCAGAGAGCCTGAGCTCATGTTGTTGATAAAATCAGAAACTTTTTGTACCATGCCTCCAAAAAACCCGGTGCCGTTCTGTATTTCCCGAGACATCTCTTGGATAACAGACGATACCCGCATGATGATGGGGATAAACTGCATTCCCACCGCGCCAGAAAGAAGCTCAAAAGATCCGGTAAGAGTGTTGAAAGGGTCGGACCCCTTGATCAATCCGGCAAAATTGTTCAACAGGTTGCTAGAGGATTGGGTTAGTCCGGAAAAAGCTTTTCCAAGGACGGCAATTCGACTAGTGCTAATAAAGTCATTGAAAACTTTTCCCAGGGAAGCCAAGGGGTTTGCGGAACCCGAAGAAGACTTTCCTCCGCTTGGGGTATCCGGGCTTTCAGGGGATTCCGTCCTTTCTTTTTTTAAGGCACGTTTTGTATTTCTTTTTTTCCCTTCAACACCCCCTGAGGCGTATCCTGGAATTTCCACCTTTAGAGGACCCTTTTTACCCTCCGTGTTCAAGGCATCAACAATGTGCTCGTTGTTTTTTACAGCTTCTGGGGTGACAAACCCCTCCCCATCCCGAACCGCAACAATATTTTTGTCACGGGGATCCTTGGCTTTTACATTGTTTTTACCGAATACTCCCCCCTCGGCAAAGCCAAAAAGGTTTGCTAAAAATCCTTTCTTTGGAATATTTAAGTCTTTCGAGGTTCCGGAAACCATTTCCTTCGTAGCTTCTGGAACTGTATCTTTTGAAAGAATCCCAAGAGAGGCAGAAGGATAGCTTGCTGGTTTTTTAGGAGGAATATACTTAGGTGGTTTTTTGGGTCTTTGTTTTGGGTTAAAGGTTTTTGGAGCTCTTCTGTAAACGTTTGGGTCATCTAGTTTTGGATTTGATTCCAACAAAGCTTTTTCAAACTCTTCTCCAAACATGTTTCTTAAATACTCTTCGTCTTCTTCCGAACCTCCAGAAACGGGTTTTCCAAAACTTTGATTAACCAAGGGAGTAATAAGGGATCCCAAATCGACAGGAGATAAGTTGGTTTTTGGCTTTGGAGTCGTATCTACATTTTCATCAAACGTAATATTTTTAATCAAATCTTCAGGCGATTCTTCTGTATTTTTTTCAGGAAGCGCTCTTACAAAATCCAAAATGTCTTTTGTGTTATCTCCTCCTGAAGACGGACTTTTTGCATCCATTTTAGGGGAGTCTGAAGTAAGAGGGGAGGAAGGGTAACTTGCTGGTGAACTATTTGGAGGCGTTTCTCTTTTTCCAAAAGTAGGGGAAATTTCGTTTTGTATCCAACTTGTTTGAGCTTGAGTCTTAAAATCTTCCCATTGGTTTTCGTCAACAGGGCCTTTAATTGTGCTAACAGGTTTAGGTTTATAAACGTCTTTATTGATTTTTTTGGACAGGTCAAACCATTTGTTTTCAGAAACATCTATGTTTCCAAGTTGACCTAAAAACTTAATTTGCTCTTCCATGTTATCGGAAGTTGGAAATATGCTGTTTACCTTGTTTTCCATGTCTAAAAGAGAAGGACGCCCCATACCCGGATCATTTTTGGGATCTCCTTTGACAATCCATCCTTTTTTGATCCCGTCATCTTCTCTTTGCTCTTCAACAACACCTCCGGTGGGATACCAACGTCCCGCTTCTTTTCCGCTGGTTCCTTCTTGAGACTTATAAAACTTCATCCGGCGTTGCTGCTCATCTTCCACTTCAACGATGGGACGACCGCTTTCCACGGTAAAAGCCGATTGTTCCCCCTCTGCGGTTTCTTGCGAGACAATTTTAAGTCCTGCTTTAGACAGTTTTTCTGCAAGACTGTCATTGTCAAGACTTTGAGCAGGAGGGTTCAAACCTTCTTCGACTACAGGATTTACAGCTTTTGCTGCCGCATAGGCATCTGATACGGCAAATGTTTCAGGATAAAATGAGGGATCGTATGCAGAATCTAAGCCAGATTTATCGATAGACGGAACATATTCCTCATCTAAATCGTAAGTTTTATTTTCAAACCTGGCGTCTTTGGGATGAAAAACTTTATCGTAGTCTTTATCCGGGCTTTCATTTTTGAAGGGCAAGTCAGGAATAGTATTGAAAGTCTCTCCGCTTTCGTACTCTTTCTCCAAGTAAGGTTTTTGAGGAGCGGGAGGTCCCATTTGTTCTTCTTGAAGACGATGCGGAACCGTTTCAATAGTTTCTAAATGATCTTTAGGATCGTAGTTTTCAGGAATCGGTTTTGTGATGTTGTTCCATGGGTTTGGTTGGGCGTTAAGCGTTTCACGAACGCTTTCAACCTCAGCTTCTCTTTCTTGAGCTTCTTTTTTCTTTTTTGCTTTTTCTTTTTGTTTATCGCTAAATTTTTTAACCTGGTTTTCAAGCTCTCCGTTATCCCACATTCTGGTGATTTTTATGATTGTCTGACTAGCGGTTTTAAATAATTCTTCGGCCTCTTTTTCTAAAGCTACTGCTTGTTCCAAAGCTTCCGGGTTTCCGGAATTTCTAAGGGTTTCAGCCTGACTTACCATTTCTTTTGACTTAGCTGAATCCAAATAAGCTTTTTCTAGTATGGATACAACCTTTTCTAAAGCTTCAACTGCATGTTCATCTTTACTATCAATCCGCTTGCTTCCGTCAATTGGATCGATAGTAAACCTTCTTCCGTTATCAATTATGTCTTCTAGACCTGCAATAGGATCTGCGCCCCTAATAGAAGGATCTGCGCTATTTCTCCAAATATCTCTCTCTTTTTGGAGAGTAGCTTCCCTTTCTAGCTCCGGAATTTTTTTACTAGGGTTTTTAGCGTACTTTTCAGAAGTAGTGTCTTCGACTATTTGGCGATTTGTTTCTTCTCTAAAAGCTTGTAGACGCTCTTGTTTTTTTGGATCTTTTAAACTTTGCTGAACGGAACCTATCTCGGATATTTTTTCTTTTGCGCCAGAAAGAACTTTGGGAATTAATGTAAGAATCCGGGAAGATACCTTATCTAATCCTCCACCCTTAGATGCGCCTGAAGTCTTCATGATCACATCTTTGATGGCGGAAAGAATAGGACTCTGTATTTCTGTTGAAGGCTTTGGCTTTTCTGAAGGTGATGGTTTTTCAATCTCAAGGGAAGAAGCGCCTTCTGTGTTCTCTCGGGTGGCGTCCGTGTTTTTTTCAACCTGGGTAATAAGCGTTTTGATAGCATTTGCTTTGAGTTCGGCTTCTTTTTCCTCGGTCTCCTTAAACGGAACAGATGGTTCTTCGGATATTTTTATGCCCTCTTGCACTATCCGATTCAATGTGCTGTTCAGGGTTTCTCCAGCACTGGCGGAATCTATACCTGGATTAAGGCCTGCAAATAGGGGAATTGATTTTACAATTTCCACCTTGAGTACGTCTGGAAGCCCAGAAAGGGTAGCTGCTCCAGGAACAAGACTTTCTTTGCTTTTATCGTTTTTGCCTTTTGTTTTTTCAGGGGAAGGTTTAGCGCCAAGGGTTTTTTCTTTGGTTTTTTGCGCAAGGATTTGGCCGTCTAAAACCCGAAGTCTCCTCAGAGCGTACTGATACAAAAGATTTTCCGCGCGGACATCCTCGGTGGCGTCATGCAGTTGTTCAAGGTTTACACCGGCCTGTCCAAGGTCTTTCGCCAGCTCATCCAATTCCGGTTTAAGAGCTGATAGCATCGCTTCGATATTGAAAGACCGGTTGAGGTTACCAGGCTCGCTAAGATCTTCACTTCCAAGCTTGTTGAATATTTTTTCGTTGGTCTCACTAACCCCCTTGTTTCCTCCAAGAAAACTTTCCTTGCGGAAGATCTCCTTGAACATATCTTGGATGTCATGAATCGGAACCTTGGAGTCAGTAAGGGGACTCAGGGCTTGTCCTAAAATTCCAGCTTTGCCTAGGTTCGGATTGGAAGAAAGCATTTTAAGGTCGAATGGACCAATGTTTTTTCCAACCAGCTTTGTGTCTGGAGTAAGAAATTTTTGATTTTTGTTTTGTATTTCCCGGGCAACAGTGGCGGGGTCTTTTTTCTCAGAGGCTTCGTACGTTTCCCGAAACTTTGAAAACTTATCGGTTCCATCAGAACCGAGCTCTGTTGCAATTACACTGTTAGAATTTTTGTCAAAAAAGGCTTGAACAGTATCCAAAACTTGACCGGCAGAATTAACATACTGCATCGCAACTTGAATGATTTCGCCTTCTTTAGCGTACTCTTCTGAGCCTACACTAACGCCTTCCGGGGCAGCGGTTTCCAAATCTAAGACTACATATGCGGCTTTATCCAGATTATTAGCAGATGAGTTTTCTTTTGTATAAGAAGATGCGGGAGGTCCTGAAGGTTTCTTGGTTTTTTGTTTAGAACTCCTTTCGCCTTCTCCATACCCAGTCACCAGGATAGATTCCCGTACAGAACGACGGGCTTCCTGCTCCATGGCAAAAGATGCTATTGCGAGCGTTCGGTTACGGCGAAGGGATGTTTTATAAAGCTCTTCTTTCTTTTCTAAAAAAGCTTTGTACTTTGAAAGCTTTTCCTCGTCAGATGTCTCTTTCTTTTCCCCATAAATAATTTTGCTAATGCTTTTTTTGGCAAACTGCTCGTTGGCAAAATTTGAAAGTTTTTCGCCGGTTGAAGCGACTCGAGGAGCATAGGCTTCTCGAATGTCTTTCTTCATCGCCTGTTCTTGTTCATACTGAGCAAGACGTTCATCAAGAGATGGACCTTTAGATGAATAACCAACAGAAGAGCTAGAAAATCCTTTGGAGGACAAAGAGGACAGGGACCCTCGAGTCATCTTCATGTTGCGAGCAAGAGCGTGAAACTCATTGTCGATAGCGGACGCGGAATTTTGAATAGCGTATAGTGTTTCCCCAAAACGAGCCATGGCACTATTGATAGACCCAAAGTTCTCCAATATACGTCGAACCGCCTCTGCCCCTGTGTAAGGGGTCTGCATCAGGCGCTGGCGCTTGTGGGATGCTCCGTAGGGATCACTACTTGCCATTTTTACGTTCCTTCACTAACCCCCATTTTTTTTGCCTCTTCCTTGTCCCAAAGAGTTTGGGTCTCTTCTTCAGAGAGGCCTTTCCATTCCCTGTGAACCTTCCAAAACAACTCTTTTTCCCCGATATATTCTCCAACCGGTTCGTCCGCTTCCTTGGGACGAAAGTAGAGATTCTTCACCTGATAGGGCGTAAGATTCCCAATCTGCTCAGGGGTGAGCAGAAAGGGTTCCCTGGCCAAAGCGGAAAAAATTCCGGTTATAGTTATCCGACGGTTTGACCCGCTTGATCCGTCGGACCATTCGGGTTTGGGTCCGCATTCGCCTCGCCTACCTTGGACATCATCTCTTCCAGGCGGTTTTGCACCAGCTCTTCGATGGTGTTCATTTCAATGTCGGGATGCTTTGGTTGCAGGCAAAGTTGCAAGATTTTCTTGAAGTGGGTCAGGGTCTGCATGGCCCTCATGCACGGCTCGGAGCCAAAGGCGTAGTAGCCTTCGGCGATGTCCTTGTGGGTCCTTGCAATCAGATCGGTGTATTCCTGATCCGTGAGGTACTGCCGCATTTTGCGAGCCGTTCGCATGGCATGGTCCTCAAGGTATCTTTCAAACTCTCCCTGGATTTTGTATGTCCAGGGAGAACAGTTGTATGTTTTGCCATTAAAGTCAAAGGAGCTTCCCAGCCCCAGTGCTTTGGAAATCTCAGCCATCTAGAACCTCCTACATGTCTTTGAACTCATAGTCCTTACTATTATTTTTACCTGTAAAGGATATTTTTGCTACCCCTCTTGCTTCGGTAGAGTGACTGCAAGACAAAATAAGAAACTTGGAAAATTTCCAGTAAGAATCGTTTTTCCCAAACGACGGGTTTTCAGCAATGTCTTTTTTGTCTTTTGCTGGATACAGCTTTAGTTCGACTTCTCTGCCTGGAACCATATAGACGTTAACAGGGGCTACACCTTTTTCCGCCTTTCCGCTAGCCGTAAAGTATCCGTGAAAATTGTCATAAAAGGCTTCAATGGTAACGGTAATATCCACTACCTTGGCGTAGTAGGTTTTTGTGGGAAGCCTGTGTTTTCCGCTGCTTTCCTTGCTGTCGAAGGGGTCTGTAGGAATGCCTTTTGTACCCGTGGCATCATCGGTCTCCACGGTATACTCCACGTTCCAACGATTGGCTCTGAATATCTTTCCGTCAATCTCGACCCGACCTCGAAATCCGGAGGCAACTGCCATACGCGATCCTCTAGGTAAGCAAAAGCCCCCACCTTGGCAGGGGCTTCTGTTCTAAATTTTCGATTAGACGAAGGTAAGCGAGGTACCACCGGATACCTTACCACTGATGCTGTACTTCACCACGCCACGTGTTTCCACGTCATAGGTGCAGTTTTCAATGATAAAGTTGATAGTTACAGATCTTGTTGGGCTTTCATCAGCAACGTTGGTTTTGGAAACGTTTCCAAAATTAACGTTTGCTGGTTTATTAATGTACAAAATTGCCGAAAGTTCTGTACCTGGACGAAGCGTAGCTATCCATCCGTTGTTCACGTCATAGTAAGCGTCAATGGATACTTCCATGTCGGTCATGGAAGCCACGTAACGGCTGATGGGGGTGTTGGCGCCAGTAGCACCACCAGTCACTTCCTCAAAGGTCGAGCAGTCTTGCAGCTCGGTCTTGTAAGTCAGGGACCACTTGGTGGCCAAAAGACCAGCGTCTGTGGCACCGCCTGCGGTGTTTTGGATCAGTACTCGTCCACGATAACCCGAAAGAGCTCGGGATTCTTTTAGAAAACCCATGTTGATGTACTCCTAATTATGGGGGAAAGGTCGTTGAGGTTATACGCCTGCAATGCAAATACGGATGATGGCGCCACCATCCTCTGTGCCTACCGTAGCGTTGTTAGTAAGGGTTAGAATATCGCCAGTACCGGCAGTTACGTCGTATCCGTCTCCGGATCCGGCTACAAGCTGGAAGTTTCCGCCTCGTTGGATTTTGATCTTGGCTACAGGAGTTGTTCCTGATAAGGAAAAAAAAGTTCCAAACAGGTTAGATCCGCCACCAACTTCAATGCCTCTACTGTTTTTTGTATCGTCTAAAACAAGTTCGATATAAATATAACGTACTTTTGTAAAGGTGATTGTGTCTCCAAAAGGATCCAGAAGAACACCTGCTAAATCGAGGGTAGTAGATGCAGATTCGGCTAGGTTGATCTGGTTTACATAAAACTTGCTGACTGTATTAACAGCTCCCGTGGTTGCATAAGTGTAGCTTTTGGAAAATGAAAAACCACCCGAGTTGGTGGTGTTTACGCCAACGTTGGTTTCTTTCTGGGTATCCCAGCTAAAACCAGCACGAATGCCCGCAATTGCTGCTGTTGTTGCCATGGATGTTAACTCCGTGTTTGCCATAGAAATATTCTTTTTTTTGCTACCGCACTCTAGTAACCACTATATCGTAGTTTAGGGATCCCCGAAAGATTAAATTGCCGTCTTTGTATCGAAAATTCTCGCTGGAAATAAAACGGTCCACGGGCATAATGGACAGGGTGAACTCATTGATATCAGCAAAAGAAAGCTCTTTGAAGTCAAAGGATTTTTGAATGAGGTCCAAACACTCATCTGTCAAAGCCGCCCCGGGGGCAAAAATATTAAACTCTACACTACTGGATTCAAAGTACGTTGGGGACATGGTAAACGTGAATTCACTGGATTCGTTTCTAAACATGCAATAAGGAAGAACCAGGGACTTGTTACCCATATTTTCCGGAACCTCGTTGATAAATAACCCTCCCGTAAATTTACTGCTCAGTTCTAAGTTTCCGTACCAATGTCTTCGTATGGCGCTATTTATGGAGTCTGAGGTGTTTAAATCAACAGAACCAAACACGGGTAAGGATAAATTGCCGGAAGCATCTCGTGCAATTGCATAGGCAAACTGGTAGGAGTACGGAACACGAGAAGAGACAGTTATGGGTCCGTTTCCAGTTCTTGAGGCGTAAAAAGAATATCCATCTTGATCCGATATCGGGTTTTTTACGTAAAGATCTATAAACAAGTTGGGTCCTGCCGTAAGGTTGGCAACAAAAGAGGTTTTGCTCTTTTTCTCTAAAAGCATCGTAGGAGCAGCTAGCGGCATTAGGCGGTGACCTCCCGGGCTTCAATCATGTAGACGGAGTTGCGGCCTGCCTGATTGAAGAAACCCGTAATGAGAAAGTAGGTTCCCTCCGTGGTCAGAATGCGGTCGCCCCGCTTGGGATTCAGGTTCTGGTAGGTGTAGATGCGGTGGGTGATCGTAATCTGGCGGGACGCCAGGGCATGACGGACCTGGGAGTTTACCGGCTGCACGGAAGCGGGGATCAGGGTGCTGCCCGATACGGGGTTCCACGTTTCGCGCTTGGCTCCGGAGGACTCGTCCAGAGTGACGTTGGGGCGCTCCAGCGTGACCTTGGTGTTGAGGAGGTAGTTGTTGAGCATTAGAGGCCGACCTCCGCATAACGGCTCAGGATCTGGTTGATCGAGGCAATCAGCGGGTCGGAGCTGCTACGGTCAGACAGGGTGTACTGATAGTCCCCGATCTTTTCGGAAGTCACGTTGCCGCCGGTACCGATGTTGCGGCGCATCGAAGAGACGGCGAGGCAGACGGCAAATTCGATGTCCGGGGGGATCGTTTCGTAGCCGGCGGTGTAGATCACCTTGATGTTACCGTGGGTGGGACCCACTTCGGCGGAAAGTTTGCCGGGAAAATAAACCCGGCCGATTTCCTGCCAGACTCCGTTGAGGCGGACCAGGAGTCCGGACTTCGAAGTGTTTGTGGATTCGTCGATGTCCAGGGAGTAGTGGACCCCGGGAACAAGCTGGGTGGCGGGCCCAAAAGCGGTGGGGTTGGAGCCGTCGAAGGCCTGGAAGTCCTCATAGACGGCGGCCACCGAGAGGACGGGACGCTGACGCAGGGTAAGGTATTTCTGGGAGTTGCCGGAGTAGTACTCGGTATAAGTCGCAGGCTCCAGGTTGCGTTTGAGGCGAGAAAGAATAAGCGCCTCGGCGGCAATCTGGAGCCCGGAAAGTTGACGGTCTTGCGTGGTATCAGAACTCGGGATGTTCAAGAAGGTCTTGATTTGGTCCAGGCTGGTAAGCATGGGGCTCCCGAGTCATGAGGGTTTAGCTGGCCAATGCGCCGTTTCCACTGCCTGCGATCTTCTTGCTGGCAAGGATGATCACGGACAAGGGAAGCGCCGTGGGAGATCCCGTGACGGCTGCGGTAGCCCTTACGTAGCGGGCGCTGCGAAGGTACTTGCCGAGGAACTGGAACTGGCCGGAGAGGTCAGAGCCCGAGATCGTGTCGAAGCTCTTTACCGTGGTCCAGTTGCTGTTGTCGTCCGATTCCTGCACGGAAACGGCGAGGGTGGGTGCGGTGCCACCGGACAGGGTGCCGGTGATCAAAAGCACGTTCACGGGGCCGTCAGAAAGCTGGAGGTCCACGGAAGAACCGGTCAC
>Ga0129333_10001256_pt1 | contig 22755 bp, 31 predicted proteins | sample CPB6_08_DNA_FD_94474 | JGI IMG/M metagenome (GOLD analysis project Ga0129333, IMG submission 94474) | Freshwater to marine salinity gradient microbial communities from Chesapeake Bay, USA - CPBay_Sum_0.6_0.8_DNA | ecosystem: Environmental > Aquatic > Marine > Coastal | place: USA: Chesapeake...
GCACCATTCTGTTGCCAAAAATTCAGCAAAGCATCATGAGGAGCTTTATGAAAAATACCAAGATGTTCTGGATGAATTGCCGAACCCATTTCTAAATTATAAAGAAATAATGGAATTGTATAAGTTTTACCTGTTTCTAATATGGTATCTTCTGATACTGCTCTTGGTTTTACTCCATTATCCAACTTAAATTTATCTCCGCGAACATGATGCTTCATCAACTTAGCAGCATGATGTTTTGTAATAAGATAAATTGCTGCCGAAAAATCATTAATAAACTTTAAATGCAACCTAACGTGAATATCTCCAGTGCAGATGGTTGTAAGTTGAACACAATCCCAATCATATGGAACTTGGGAAAAAAAGTCAGACCAAGTAAAATTCCAATATTTAACAACATTAAAATTGACATCATCTTCTAGAATCAAACAATAATCAGCGTCACTATTTTCATAAAAATGTTTGATTGCTTTAAGGTGAGACATACAACATCCCAACTCATTTTGAGATACATTATCAGGAATTCTACCTTTTAGATGACTTGATACGTCATCTTCTCTCCCATCATACCCAGAAATACGAGTATGATTTTCTATTTCCCAATATTTAAATTGTTGCTCCATATACTCACGACGGTGAGTATCGGCATCAAGATTTATCCAGTAAATATCAGGAATACCTTTCAGTTTGTATACTGATTTATTTTTATCCAGCAGTGATTCTTGTCCATCCATCGGGTATCAGGTCTTTAGTATTGTGATTTTTTGTGTATCCAGTTTTTCCAAACCATTGAACTGGGGCAATGACTTTTTTGTTTTGATTTGTCGATAACCATGCTCCCCACCAAGAAAATGATGAGTTGGCAATAATGAAATCATTACATAAAGACATTAAACAAAGATCAACTCTATTATCTGTATTTTCAGAAATCATAAAGCGATCATCCGCAAACAAATCTTGTTCTTGGCACCAATTAGGATCATCGGAAAATACAATCACATTTCGATCCGAATCAAAATGTTTTAATGCTGCTTCATAATATTCAAGTGGAAGATTGAAATGGTTTTCGCTATTTGTAAGATAATCCGTTCGTCTAACATGTAAAGCAAGAGGGTTATCCACAGAGGAAATCATTTCCCTACAAGGAGTTAAAATTTCATCTTTAAAAGTAAAATCTTCACGAATCTCATTTTCAATGTGTTTAAAGTATTTTTCGGTTTGAAAGTATCCCTGAAGACTTACGTGATCTGGACATAGACGAAAAAGTTCCTCATCAAAATGAAAAAATCTTTCATTAACAACAGGTGCGTGACCATTATTTAACAATCCAATATTTACTTTTAGATCAAAAGAATCAAAGAGTTCTGTTCTGAGTTTATTACCAATTCCATCATCAACTGCTTGATTGTGATTTGGAATACAGATATCTGCTCCAACATTTCTTGCGATACCTTTCAGTGACGCATATTGAAACATTTGATTGGCGAATCTTCCCATTCGCCCAAGGGCATTAAATCCTATCATTTCATTTGTTCTATACGTGTTTTTAGATAGTCTTGAGTTTCATAATACCTGACAAGTTGTTCTTTGTCAAATGTTTTAATTGTATTCCAAAGATTCCAATTGCTATTGAAGTTGGGATTACTAAACCAAGAGTTGTGTGTTCTTGAATGCTCCAAATGATAAACATAGTTATCAATTCTTCCGATGCGATTCCCTAACACACTCATACGATAATAAAACTCATCATCCTCACATCCCCAAGAAATAAAGTTCTCATTCATCATATAAGAGTCAATATATTTCTGACGATTGACAAACTGAGACCATCCAATCGTAGAGTTAGAAAGTCTCTTTTTTTTGTCTAAAACAGATACATCAAGTCGATTCACGAACTCTTCATAAATGTCTTGATTATAATCAGCACACCATTGGTAGATTCCACAACCATAAGGATACACTACATCTGCTTGATTTTCATTGATCGCAGCATATGCTTGAAAATATGATTCTAAAGGAAGAATACAATCAGCATCATAATTCGCAACAACTTTGGTATCAGAGGCGACGATTAAATCATTGAGAACTTTGCTTTTGCAAAACAAAGGTTCTTGAGTTTCTTCATACAAATATGTCAAATTAGATGTATCAGCATACTTTCGAATTTCAGGAATCGCTCTGAACTGGAAAGTTGGATGATTAGAAACTTCCTTCACAATAACCTTTGCAGGTATGTGTTTCAAAAGATAAGAAACAGAAGATATGATGTTTCTTAATCTATCTTCTGTTTCTATTCTAGTTGGGATGAGAAACGTTAGATCCATCATCTCTGAATCCTCTCATCAGGAATCTGCTCAACAACCCAGGATTCTGGAATCAGATCCTTTATGTTATTAAAGGAAAGTCTTTCTCCAAACCAAGGATTCTGTGCGATCACTTTTTTGTTTGGGTTCTTTTGTAGCCAAGCACCCCACCAAGAAAGTGAACTATTTGCGATGATAGCATCACTACACATTGACATCATACACAAATCATAGAAAGGAACAAGTGACTTCTCCATTTGACCTGCTCCATTCAAAACTTTATTTGGATAATAAACTCTAGTTTCAGAAAGATAAAAACGATCTCCCTGAAATAATTTTTGCTCCTTTACCCAATCCAGATCATCAGAGCAAATCAATATTGGTTGATTGTCAGAGAAGTGCTTTTCAAGTAGATATTCATAATGCTCTACGATTGGCATTGGATACCAATCTGGGCGACCTACATTATCACCTCTACGAATATGAAGGAGAACAATATTTCCATCAAACTGGTTCATAAACTCATTACAAGGTTCAAAGATTTCATCTCGAAACTCATAATCTTCGCGAATTGATTCTTCAATATGCTTGAAGTATTTTTCTGATTGACGATAACCATCAATATTCACATTGTCTGGGCAGTTATTAAACAGTTCTTCATCAAACTCAAATCCAGGCTCATCGCGAGTCTGACCATTCACAAGACCAGTATATTTGAGATTTTTAAGTTTAAAAGCATCAAAAAGACCATAATTAGCATAAGTTGGCGTATCCTCAGATGGAATACACCAATCCAAATTATTGTTAGCAGCAATACCTCTTAATGCTGCATATTGAAACATCTGATTTCCCAGACGACCATTTGTTCCTAAACGATTATATCCAATCATAAATCAATCCAAAATACTTCTTCATTGGGAATGCCAAAAATTAAACTATCACCATAAAGTCTTTCTAAGTTATTTCTAACTTGAATGTCAATCATATCATAATCAGACACATAAACTTTATAGTTTTCTTCAATCAAATCATAGCATAAACGATACTGCTGACTTTCAGTGAGAATATCCGTGCCTTCTTTATAGGTAATATAATGAAAAGCAAAAGGTAGGTTTTGAGTATTCTTTTCAATAAAATAATTTTTCAAAAACTTTGCATGTTCGTTATTGAAGTTATCCGTTGTCGTTCCGAGATTATATTCCAATCCAAGTTTTTCCGCATAAGCAGCAAAAGAACGATTGTCTCTTGGTAAGCACGGACCACCAAATCCATATCCATATTTCAAAAACTTATTCCCAATCCTACTATCATTGCCAATTGCGGTCAGCACAGTATCAATTTCACTTTCCAATCCTGATTTTGTAAGAACCTCACCGACCATATTGGCATAACTGATTTTTGTGGTAAGAAAACAATTAATCGCAAGTTTGACCACCTCAGCAGCGGTCAAAGTCATAAAGTTAATCTTAGGTTTTGTTACTTGAATCTTGTGATATATTTCTTCAATTATACTCCTAGTTTCTCCTTCTGTTCCTCCAACCAAAACCATATCAGCATGTTGAAGATCTTTTATAATTGTTCCCTGTGCGATAAACTCTGGATTATAAAAGACTTCTACGCCATAAGGTTTTAGTTGTTTTTGGAACAACTCACAATCACCCGGATTAGTTGTACACCCAACAACAAATGATTTTCCATTTACATTTTCAGTAGATTGAATGTCATCTAATACTTTCCATACAGAACTCACATCATAACTACCGTCATGTAATGATGGAGTTGCTACAAGCGTATAGATTAAATCACACTCCCTAATAACTTTTTGATTATCAGTCGTTGCTTTAAACTTTACAGCATTTACCAAAAGATCTGCTACGTCAGGCTCATTAGTTCTAATAACTCTGTCGTTTAGACCATTAACATAATCTTCACGAACATCAGAAACAAGAACTTCATATCCTGCTTTTTCTAAAAGAAGGGCAAAACAAATTCCAAGTCTGCCCGCACCAATAACTCCAATTTTCATAGTTTAAATGTAGGAATAGAAATCATTTTATGTTTATTTTGATTATGAAACTTTTGGTAGATATTAATTGCAAGAGTCTGCTCTTCATTCAAGAACATTGGGTCTTCATGAAGACCCTTCTCCATCACCCATTCTAGCATCTCATATGAAGTTCCAATCTGGTCTTCATCAGTTCTTCCATCATCCCATAAACCATCGGTGGGAGAGGCATCAATAATACGTTGATCTACACCAAGGTGCTTGCCAAGTTCCCACACTTCAGTTTTATAAAGATCTGCAATAGGAGCAATATCTACACCACCGTCACCATATTTAGTATAAAATCCAATACCATAATCTTCGACTTTATTTCCAGTTCCAACTACAATACCACCAACAGACGTAGCAACTTGATAAAGAGTCATCATCCGTAGGCGTGATCTACTATTTGCAAGAGCGTGTGTATCGGATCCATATTCACGCATCGTAAAATGAAATGCATCAAATACCTTAGTAAGATCAAACTTTTGTGGGATTACATTATTAAAGTTTGATTGTAACCACTCAAGATGAGAATCAGAAAGAGTTTCCTGTTCTATCCATTGATGAATTGGCATACCTAGAGCATAGGTAGGAAGACCAGTCATAGCAGCGAGAGTAGATGATACTGCAGAATCAATACCACCAGAAACTCCAACCACTAATGCTTTGATATTATTTTCCATGGCATAATCATTCAACCATTTTACTAGTCTATTAGACAAATTTTCGTAATCAGCAATACGGTTCATTTTAATCTCCCGGCAAAAGTCTTTTACTATCAGAATCAAAATGTTGCGTAGAGAACTCAAAAAGCTCAGTATCCTCTAGTGCTAACATCTGATGCCTCAATCCACGATAAATGTGAAACTTATCTCCTTTTTGAAGAATAGTTTGATCACAGCAATCAATATCATCATCATCCGAATATCTTAGCAAAATTTTACCCGATTGTAAATAAAAAGTTTCATCTTTCAAAACATGATAATGCCAAGAACATTTTTTACCCTTTATGAAAAATAAAAGTTTTCCACAATATTCTTCGTTATTTACAATCCACTTTTCATATCCCCATCCTTTAGGAACAAATTTAATTGAAGAAGTCATCGTCTTTAATTGCTTTATCATCTATGTAGTAGTCGGCAGAAGGTTTCCCCAAAATAAGATAATGGTATTTACAACCCCATATTCTGAGTTGTAGTTCTGTAATTTCATAGAACCTTGCTTTTGCTAACTGAACATCATCATTATATCTACCCATACCCCTAGCAGTAAAATACTTGATGATGTGCCCCTCATCATATAGTTTATTGATTTGGAGAATACGACTTACTATTGGAACAGATGACTCATAACCACTACCCTCAGATTTTTTGCAAATTGTTTTGTCAATATCCACACAATAAACTGACATCTTTCTCCTTTAATACATAAGTTCCTAAGTTCTGAACAGCAATTGCTGCTGCCTTATTTGCAAATGGAATTGCTTTCTCTATTTTACCATATACCAAATAAAAATAAACTAATGTGGCAAAAAATGTATCACCAGCACCTACAACATCAAACACACTTACTTTTTCCGCTGGGTATATTTTTTCCTGATACTCAGCTCCTTTAGATCCCAGAGTAACAATCAAATTAGGAGAAGTGTATTTTAAACGGTTATATTCATCTTCATTAATTTTAATAAAGGCAGAATCAACAGGCAATACTGTTTTTTTACTATCAATAAAAACCGGGCCATCAAACCAATCAACCAATTCAAAAAGTTTTTGCTTAGTGATAAATCCTTTATCATAATCTGAAATTACAAGAGCATCAAACTTATCTGTTGGAAGTTCGTATCTAATTGGTCTCAATTCAGTTTCACTATCAACTCTTAAAATTTGATGATTATACTTTTCATCAATATATCTTGTCTTAATGATTTTTTCTTCGTTGGTAAGCATATAAACTTCTACACCAAAAGATCGAAGATTTTCTCTTACATTCCACGCCATTCCTTGGCGTATTTCTTTTTTGGTATATTTAAGAATAGGAACAGGAGCTTCTGGATTTATTCTTTCACAAGTTCCATAAACATATTCATCTATGCAACTATCCCCGATCAATAATACTTTGAATTGTTTTTGTTGTGGCATAATCACCTACTCTATCAAAAAAAATAAGTTTTGCGGCATAATGAGATCCAATAACAGATTTACCTTTCCAGTCAGATCCAACAACCATTATATCAGGTTTAAATGATTTTATCATATTTTTAAGTTCTTGATCATTTGAAAAAATATCTACAGAATCAACTGCTTTTAAATTCTCTAAGAAAAATTTTCTTTCTTCCTGATTATGTATTGGTCTCCTAGATCCTTTTTTTTCTTTAACTCTTTCATCGCTATCAATCCCAACTAGTAAAAAGTTGCCCAATCCTTTAGCGTAATTTAAAAGTTCCAAATGACCACGATGTAGAATGTCAAATGTTCCGTTGACAAAAATATTCATAACAATCTCTAATACCTTTTTCCAATCCCTCATATTCAATCGGAAGATTATTTGAGGATCCACAATATGGGAACTCAGAATATTTACTTTCTATATCAATGTTTACTTTGTAATCTTCCAAATTATTAATTAAACTAGCAATCTCACTAAGTTTATACTTTTTTGAATAAACACAATTAATATCCTTTGATCCTTGATTTCCATTCAAATAATATTCAACAATCTTATAAAGATCATTAGCATAAATGAAATCTATCTTCCTATCCTTATAAATGTGAATATCTTTTTTGTTTATATAGTTATTAATGTTAGTATTAAAAAATCTTGTGCTCTCTTCATACTGACCGAAACACCCAAAAACCCTAAGATTTATTCCTTTGGGATGACTCAATACTCTTTTGGCAATACAGTATTTGGAAAATCCATATGAATCTGCAGGAATAATCTTACCAAAATCTTCAGGTGTTGGTTGCTCAACTGGAGATGGGCGACCATAAGAAGCACCACTGTCAAAATTTATAAAGAGATTGGTATGTTTCACATACTTGAACAGAGTTTCAAACATACACATGTTCTTATAAAAAACAGTATGTGAATCATCAACGTCTCTTCTACCACCAACAATAGCTGCATGAATAATGGCAGCATAATGTTGCTCGCGAAATAAAGTGCTAACTTCTCCATCAACTTCAAGGCGAACTTGAGATGAACGTGGTCTTACAACTTCCCATCCAGATTTTTCTAATAAAGGAATTATTTGCCGACCTATAAATCCGTTGCCTCCAGTAAAAAGAATCTTATTTTTTTTCATACTTCCAACTAGAATCACTTAATAATTTTTCAAGTTCTTCATCTTTAATTTCATAAAAGTTTTCTTCCGCAGGAAATTTTAGATCACGAACTTCATTCACATAATCTGTAAGAGCAGATTGAATGATTTGCCCAGCTTCACAATACCTCTTTACAAACTTGGATTTAAACTCCCAAAATAATCCAATGAGATCATGCATGATAACAAGTTGCCCATCAACTTTATCCCCTGCCCCAATTCCATAAACAGGAATTTCAAGAGATTCTGCAATCATCGCAGCAGATTCTCTAGGCATTGCTTCCAAAAGAAGAAACGAACACCCCGCATCTTGAAGACGTAATGCTTGGTCAAGAATTACTTTCGCTTGATCTGCAGTTTTTCCTTGAACTCGATATCCACCAAGTTTTGCTCGTGTATGCGGAGTCAATCCAAGATGACTCATCACCATGATACCAGCATCACAAATCGCTTTAATTCTTTCAACCATACATCCCTCAACCTTTACTGCATCCATTCCCGCCTGAATAAATGCTCCGGCATTTGTTACAGCATCTTCATTAGAAATTTGATATGACATATAAGGCAAATCACCAACAGTAAAGGCACGATTTACTCCACGCGAGACTGCCCTAGCAGAACGCAACATATCATCCATCGTAACTGGAATTGTTGTCTTATATCCTAGTGTTGTCATACCTAGGGAATCTCCAACAAGAACCCAATCAACGCCAGCATTATCTGCCATTAGTGATTGAGGATAATCATAAGCAGTGACTCCCACAGTCTTTACTTTATTCTGTTTTTGTTTTTGCAACTTAATAATTGTTACTTTATCTTTATTATCTGCAGGCATATTATTCTAGGGGGGTAATTATCATGTTAGCATAAAATTCATCTCTGGGCAAGAAAGGATACATATCTTCTAATGGTTTAGCAGTAACAGTTCCATCTTCATTTTTCTTACCCATTAAAGTTGGAACCACTTCTTGCCACTTCTGACACATGACTTCGATAATCATAGGAGACTCAAATTGAAAAATTGTTTTCATAACTTTATCAAATTGATCGTATTTTTCAATTCGCATATAAGGAATTTTATATGCGCTGGCAATATCAGAAAGATCAGGAAAGGATACTCCACTATTTTTATCAGTTCCAATTTCCCTACCATCAAAGAATTTCTTCTGAGTGGTTCGGATAGATAGGTATCCATCGTTATTCCAAACAAAAAGTTTAATGGGAAGTTTATGATGAACGATAGTTTGGAGTTCTTGGAGATTCATCTGAAATGATCCATCTCCTGTTACACCAATAACACACTTTGCCCCAGCAAAAGATGCTCCAATACAAGCAGGAATTGTAAATCCCATCTCTGCCTGAGCACTTGTAGTCACATAACGATCTTCTCCTTGAATCTCAACTGCTTGAGAACAAACATAATAAGCAGATCCAGCATCAGAAATTACAACACTTCCTTCTGGTTTGTGTTGATTCAGTTTGCTCATAAAGTCATAAAGATCTATTCCATTTTTATCTGAATGATATGGTGGAGTAATAGGCCAACTCTTTCTCCATTCCAAACACTTCTGTTGCCATTCTAGAGTTTCGGAAGAAATTGAATATGAATCAAAAAATTCTTTCAGATCCATATGAATAAACTTATCTATCTTAACAGTATTCTTTGAGTGCTCATCGACATCAATATCAACTACGATTACTTTTGCCTCTCTCGCAAACTGACTATAATTATATCCAGTAACAGGAACTGGAAGACGACAACCAAGAACCAAAAGAAGATCGCAGTTTTGCATTGCAAAATTTCCTGCTCTAGTTCCTTTGATTCCTACTCTTCCGACAAAATAAGGATCATCCGATTCAATTAAGTCAACTGCATTAAAAGAAGTGACGACGGGAATCTTACAATTATGAACATAATCTCTAAATTTACGTTTAGAGATACCAGCACAATTAATGCCGTTACCTGCAAGAATCAATGGCCTTTTTGCCGACTTAACTTCTTCAACAAGATCAAAAACATTCATTGATGCTCCCTGAAGATCCATTGGAACATCAATCCAAACAGGACCAGGACGACCTGTTCTTGCTTGTTTAATTGCCTCCCGAACTACACTCTCAACCTCATCAACACTCTCGATAATTTTAGCAAACTTGGTGATTGGTTTTACAATCTCAACAATATTTGCCTCCTGAACTCCAAGATTTCTAACTCCTTTTGGCGCAATTTGATTGAGATTTACATTGCCAGATATAAAAATAACAGGAACACTATCTTGCCAAGCGTCTAAAACACCAGTAATTGTATTAGTTCCTCCACATCCAGTGGTTGGGCAAACAGCAGCAATTCCGCCAGTGTATTTTGCATAAGCAACTGCTGCCATCGCAGATGCTTGCTCATGATGATTACAAACTGCTTTAATTTTTGAATGACAAATAATTGCATCATTCAAAAACATTGCACCTCCACCTGTGACAGTAAAGATATGATGTGCTCCTGCTTTATAGACTTGATCAATTATATAATCTACTACTCTCATTTTTCAAAAGTCGAAGTGATGGTACCAATATATTCAATCATTTGATCTGTAATGGTTGGAGAACAACCGACAAAGAAAACAAGATCAAGAACTTTACATGCATTTGGATAGTTTTTGTAATAATCAAGATGACTATATCCAGGATGCATAAGAATATTTCCAGCAAAATAATTTCTTGTCTGAATTTTGTTAAGTTCAAGATGTTTCGTCAGTTTATTTTTAGTATCCTTACTATCACAAATAATAGGAACTCCAAACCAACTTGCTTCTGCCTTCGGTAATTCATTGACACTCCGAACTCCGGGAATCTTTTCAAAGTGTTCTTGAATTAGGGTTTTATTCAGTCTTCGATGATAATGGATCTGTTCAAATTTTTCAATTTGAACAGATCCAATCGCGCCCTGAAAATCCATTGGCTTTAAGTTATATCCCATTTGACTATAGACATACTTGTGATCAATAATTCCATCATATTTTTCAATCCAATTATCAAATCTTTTTCCACATACTCCGCAAGATAGAAGATTCTGAGCACCTACACAATAACAATCTCTCCCCCACCAAGCAAGACTACGAGCAATATTGATGAGTTCTTCATCATCAGTGGAAACCATTCCACCCTCACCCGTACAAATGTGATGGGCAGGATAAAACGAACAAGATGCTGCGATAGAATGGTCTGTTAGATATTGATCATTCCATTTACTACCTAGAGAATCACAGTTGTCAGCAATCAAATAAATTTTATTTCTTTCGCAAATATCAATGATCAGATCATAATCATAAGGATTTCCAAGAACAGGAGAAGAAATAACACCACGAGTGCGTGTGGTAATTTTATCTTCAATCTCACTCACATCCCAGTTTAGATCAGAAAAATCAATATCAACAAATACTGGTTTTAATCCCACTTGAACAATGGGAGCAATTGTCGTAGGAAACCCAACGCAAGATACAATAATCTCATCTCCATCTTGCCACCCAAATCTTTTCTTCATGGCAGCAAACATAATCAAATTGGCAGAGCTGCCAGAATTGACCATCAAAGAATATTTTTTATTAAACTTTTTAGAAAATTTATTCTCAAATTTACTAACTTCTTCTCCAGATGACAGCCATTTTCCTTCAAGAAAAGATTTAAAAATAGACTCCAATTCTTTATTATTCCAGTAAGGACCAGAGTAATAAACAGAAGATTCTCCCGGAACAAACTCTCCACTGTTAGCAAGATATGGAGGTCTTGCGTTTTGTAATAAATTTTCAATCATACTATCCATTTGTAACCTCATTCAAATAATCATTAACCTCATCAGAAACAACAGATGATAACCAATTTCTAAACCCACCATATGATCTATTTAACTCACCAGCAATACTACCTCCTGCTTGATGAAGAACTTTAATACACATTGGTTCCGATGTCACAGGATCATTCAGATAAAGTCTATCATCTTTTACATAAATTTGCGACCAACTTTCCCAATGATTATCTCCTCTTCCCCATACGTTAGAAAGACCATAAGAAACTCCACTTGCTATAGGATCAATGACTTCGGAATTATACTTATCCCAATAAAAAATTTGATTGAGAGTATCATTCTCATCACCAAATCCATACGACTTATTATGAGAAGCATTTGTATTTACTTCGTGCCAATCATACCAAAACTCTTTTTTATTTGCAGCAACTAGACCAGCGTTTAGAAATTTTTGAATGGGAATGGGTCTTCCATCTCCAAATGGGGGAAGATGGGGAATACTGATTCCTCCATGCGCTCCTGCTTGATTAAGACTATTATTGTTCCTTACTCCTATCACATCAGCAGTGCTATGAAACATTTCATCCATATGACCAGTAACAACAGCATCAGCATCCAAATGAATTACCATATCATAATCTTCCACAAAAGGAAGACAAGTTGGTGCCATCATCCATATAGGTTGCATCCAAGGATATTTTTCATATACCTTTTGAGTCATTTCACTATTAAAAATAACATGATCTACTTCTGGATGAAAATATTTGATAGAGTTTACGAGTTTCTCTACCCCCAACAATTCAGCATAATCATCAGTACACCAAGTAGAAATGAGAATTTTTTTTGACATTATGATATCGATCCAACTACAAAATTTTGTGCTTTTTCATTGATATCTTTATTAATCGGAAATAAGATAATAAATCCCTGCTTATTATAGGATCTTACAACATAATGGGTATGCTCAAATAAATCATTTATGAATTCAATACCATCACCGCCATATTTTTTTCGATCTGCCCAAGATCCATCTTCAAAAGATCCATCTTCATAAATTCGAAGATCATCAATTACAAAAACATCATTTGAAACATCTTTATTCTTTACGATAATTTCAAGTTCAGATTTAAGAGGAAGACGTTTATTCAAATCAGGTTCATCTCCATATGAGGCCATACCAAAATCAGCACCCGGAAAGTGAGCATCTAACCAAAATAAAGTATTTCCTTCAAGACTAGGAAGAATTTTTGAAAGAACTTCTGATGATTGACCAAGATGCCAATTTACGTTTTTTAGATACGAAAAAGAAACTTTATTTTTATTGTATATTTCTTTAACAATTTCAATTGTGTGAATGTTTAGTTTATCGTCAATAGTATAAACTGACCTTACAACTTCTGCCGCTCCAGTTCCAGTTTCCACAAAATTTTTAATATCATAAAATTCAAGAACATTCTTAACTTGAATTGCTTCGTTCAGTTGGCCCATTAAATTTTTTCCCCCACTACAATAAAAGAATGATTCAAATCTCTTTCGCTATTAAAAATATTAATATACCCATTTTCTCTCATGAAATCAACTACCAATTCCGGAACAAAAGCATGAAAATGTTTTTTGTTATTCCAAGGTCTCCAATACTTTTGGTCATAATGAGGCAGATAAAGAAATAACACACCACCACTACGAATTTTTTCAGACCAATATAAAAGAGTTCCAGACCAGTTTGGAACATGCTCCAAACAATGACTGGAGAAAATATAATCAACTTGACCTTCCGGTAGGTTATTTGCATCCCAAGGGTCATCAAAATCCAAATCAATTGGAATTGATCCCGGAAATGACCATTCTTTTTTCATGCATCCAATATCATATCCATTTCCTTGACAAAAATATTTCGCATAAGGAATCGCAAATTGAGATGCGTTTCCTATGCTTTGGAAATGTGGATATTTTTCCCCTTTGTATTCGATTATTTGCATATCATTTGATGTGGCTTTTTAAATAGATAATCAATTTCTTTTTTATTATTTTTGTCGTGGGCATAAATTACATACTCATCGAAAGAAGTATCAAGAACATCAATAAGATAGTTAATTGACGTATTAATCGTATGTATTTTTTTTGCCTTCTCTAAAACTTTGCACCAGTCAAATAAAGTAAATCCATCAATAATTTTGAGTTCCACGACAGTCTGATCAAATTGTTTATTAGATAATATTTGACTATCTTTAATATCAGTATTATAAAGATTGTTTATAAAAACAAATTCAGATTTATCATTTAGACCAAGAACATTATAATACAATTCATTCTCTTTATCAATATTACGATCAAACTTAAAGTATTCTTGCCAGTCAGAATAATCTATTCCCAACATAGAATACTTCGAACTCATAATCTTACCGTCATTATGAGTAAAGTTTGCGGTTGCCAAACTAATAAAAGCTCCCTCATTTTCTATTACATATCCAGCAGCAGTATCAAAGATTTCCTTTCCGAGAAAAGAATCTTCGGTAGTTGGAAAGTAAATATCTTTAATATATTTTCCAATCCAATGTATATCTGGTCGAAGTGGCCAAATTACTTGGTATTTTTGAGACATCATAACTCTGGCAATCTTTTGGCAGAAAAAAACATCCCCAATTCCTGCTGGTTGCTTAATAATACAAGGTTTCATTGATATTCTGGCAGTATTTTTTGTTCTTTAATATCACTATGCGTATATTCATTAATCATCGACTTAATAGAAAATCTTTTATCATTGTTCAAATAAACAGAGCGAGCAAGTGAAATAAACTGATCATCAAACTGTTGATTTTTTTCACACAAACGAATCTCATCTTCAATCTTCCACAACTCTAAATTAATATTTTTTAATGAAGCAATCATATCCTGGGGAATATTCATTTCTTGAACTACTGACTCAAGACAATCAATTTCCTTTAAAATTTCATTAGTCTTTTCTTTACTATCAGATTTACTTAACTTAATCTGAAGAATTGTAAATTTATCAACTATTTCCCCATTGGAGACTTTTATTTTCATTTCTTTCTAAAGATTCCAGTCAAGATATTTTCATAACTCTGATGGTTGGGTCTTGTAAAGTCTTCAAGATTACAAGTGTTAATGATTTCATATCCCATTCGAGTCATAAAGTTACAGAGAGAATCTTTATCAAAATGCCATAGATGCTCATTAGGTTTTCTGTGCTTCCATGACTCAAACCATTCATCATCAAAATAATGACACCAAGGAAGAGAAATACAAACATATTCGCACTGAAGATCTTTCACAAATTCAAGATTCTCCATATGTTCCAAAGAATCAAAAAATGTAATTACGTCATAATAATTCTGTAAAATGTTTTCAACAAATCCACATCCTTCCGGAACATTCCATCCAGAAATATCGTGACCATATCTCCGAGGAATACAATTCTTACAAGAATCCAAAAACGCCCCAGTTCCATATCCAACATCCAAAATACTATTCGGAACTTTACCAATAGATCCAATAATGTATCCCAATCTTAAATGAGAGGTGTAACTACCAACCACTCCCATATTTTTATAATAAGTGTTATATTCACCAGTATAATCATATGGTTTTTTATTCACTTGATAGATTATACCATCTTCATTTTTACTATAATTGTTCAACATTAATTTACTTACCCCAATTAAGTTCTAGATAATTTTCACCATATATTTTAGTGCCAACATTTTGATCCACGAATGACGGAAGATCCTTATTGCTTCTCACAAACACAGAATCTCCCCAACCACTTGTTCTATATGATGGAGACATTTCTCTCAACTCAAAATTTCTTTCACCCAACCATTTAACAATAGTATCGTGATCTACTCCACTACGATGGCGATCATCATAAGAAGTCTCAAGGTCAATGACGTTGATATAATCAAGATGTTTTTCAAAACCTTTTAAAATATCAAGTTCTGCTCCTTCAGCATCAATATTAAGAAAATCATACTGATCCATATCAATATTATTTTCTTCAATCAAAGTTGAAAGTGTTTTTGTTTTAATTTTGATTGATACATTTTTATTCCATTCGGGAGGACCTTTATAAAGGCTGGATCCTTCTCCGGCAAAATAAAAGTCTTTAACTTGATTATCTTGATCAGATAGAAACTCATTATAGCACTTAAATCCCCATTTTTCGGCAACAGGTTTTGCCATATCATTATAAACTTGAGGATTTGCTTCTACACCAATGACATTATTTCCAACAAGTTTTGTGTAACATCCATATTCAATGAAATCCCACATTCCAACGTGAATGATTCCTTTAATATGAACATTAATTCTTTCAAAAATTCCAGTGTATTTTGCTGTTGAATGATCCCAAATAGCATATCCAGTTTCTTCATTCCAGGAAGCATACGGTCCAAGCATACTCATGAGAAATACCTCCTGTAAATGTAGTCTTCAAGAATTTCCATTTCCTTCGCTTTTTCTAAGTTTTCCTTGATAGCATCCATTTTTCTATAATAAATTTCATCCGAGACATCAAACTCATCTGTTAAATCAATAATTCCATCTTTATTGAAGTAATCTCCAATGTCAGGAGCGCCAAGGTAAACAGGAATCGTTCCTACAGCAAAGCAATCTAAAAGTTTTTCAGTGAAATAAGTTTCGTATTGACCATTTTCAATCGCAACAGAAAACATATAATCACAAAGACCATCTTCTTTATTGGAGATCTCATTGAATCCCCGACCATAAAGATCGACCTGTCCCCATAATCTTTCTACCCACTCAAGACGAAGACGATGACCTTCACACATCCTTTTATTTGATGCTATCATAGAAATCATTTTAGATTTCTCATAAATTTTTGGTTCTTTAATCCAGAATCCCTGAGCAGGAACCCACTTAAATTTCGAATCAATTTTAAGAAGTTCTTGATTATGCGTAAAAATAGCGTCGAATGTTTCCAAATATTTCTCAGGAAACATTCTTACAGAATCTACAATTTGTGGTGTAATATATTTTGACTCAAGCAACCAACCATATTTTGGTCCCTGAACTCCATCATATTCTGCCTGACCCAGAGTGCTATCAATATAAAAAGTTGCCTCTCCACTACCATCCTTTACCCACTCAATATATTTTGATTCTTTACCATGAACGGAATATCCTTTGTTTCCGTTAGTCAAATGAGTAAAAGTGTTGCCTACTAAGTTAAATTTTGTTTTCATGGAATAACCAAATCAAGTTGATTGATATTGAATTCTGATAGTTTAAATTCTAACATATTCTTTGTATATATGCCATCTGCAAGACTACAAGATTCATATAATGCTCGATGAGGATCTGGCATTTTTGGATCATGATAATCAACAAAAAAAGCGATCTTAAGAAATTGAAAGTATTTTAAAAGAACAAAGATACCCGAAATTTGACCTATTGTAACTAAGTTTTGGTGCATAGATAAATGATCCAAAAGATCACCAAGTTCAAACTTTTCTAATTTTTCCGTGCTTTTAAAAAGTTTTTGATTCTTAAATACGTCAGTCTTTTGAGTCCAATTCACAAAAACTCTATATCCCTTATCTTTCATTTTGGAAACAATGCCTTCCCAGAAAGAATCGTCTAATTGATAACTATCACCCCTTTCTGGAAAAAGAATGCAAGTCTTTTCAGAAATATTTTTTTTACAATCTACGTATGAATTTATTTTTTCAAGAATTCCAGTTTCATCAAGATTCTGCAAATGACACCACATCTTAGGAGCCATGTGAGCAACTTTTAGATGCCCAAGATTATGAGCGTTGTTGAGAATATTTAAATCTTGAGGAAAAAAACCATTTTTAGACATTAAAACCTCTTCTTCTGGAATTGGATATCCATCCTGAAGAGGATAAACTTCAACAGTCTGACACTTTGGAGTTGATGGTATAAAGTTTTCTAACACAAAACGAATAGCACCAAAATTTCTTGGTGGACAAAGGATGCTATAGGGAACGGGAGATTGTGCTTCTAAAAAAAGCACAGCATCAATAGCGTCTCCCATTCCCCATGCCATTAAATACCAGTTTTCATCTTTAAATTTTTCTTTTTCAATTCCAAAACAACTTTCTAAAAAGTTATAGTTTAACATACTCAAACTGGGTGATAAAAAAGAACAGGGATTTTAATTTGAGATTCAATCCAATTATAAGTCTTACGGATACCTTCTTCAAGACTTTGAGAATAATCCCAGTCAAGTTTTTCACGAATCAAATCATTATTTGAATTTCGACCACGAACACCAAGAGGTCCGTCAATATGATTCTTTTCTACTTTCTTACCCGCAACTTTTGCTGCAGTCTCAACGAGTTGATTGATTGTAACCATTTCTTCGGAACCAATATTCACAGGACCCATAAAGTCACTGTTCATCAGTCTTCGGGTTGCTTCAATACATTCATCAATGTATAGGAAAGAACGAGTTTGTAATCCATCTCCCCATACTTCAATGGTTCCACCATCTTCTGGGAGATATGCTACTTTGCGACAGATCGCTGCGGGTGCTTTTTCTCTCCCACCATCCCAAGTTCCTTCTGGACCAAAAATGTTGTGATATCTAGCAACTCTAACTGGAATTCCATAATTACGATTGTAGGCAAAATAAAGTCTTTCTGAGAAGAGTTTTTCCCATCCATACTCAGAATCTGGATTTGCTGGATAAGCAGACTCCTCACGACAATCTGGGTTATCGGGATCTAATTGATTATGCTCTGGATACATGCAAGCAGAACCAGAATAAAAGATCTTAGTTTCATTTTTACCGATCCTTTCATTCATCTGACGTTGCATTTCTAGAACATTCAGATTAATGGTAACAGAATTATGCATAATATCTGCATCATTTTCACCAGTAAAAACAAAACCTGCTCCACCCATATCAGCAGCAAACTGATAGATTTCATCAAAAGATTGAATATATCGATAAGGAACTGAGTTGTAAAAGTTTCCTCTATCCCCCTTATACTCAAGAACACGACGAACAAAATCTACATCACGAAGATCACCTTGAATAAATTCGTTTGCTTCTGTAGTAGAAAATTCTGGATACTTAAGATCTACACCACGAACCCAGTATCCTTCTGATCGAAGTCGTTTAACCATATGACTTCCAATAAAACCACCAGCACCAAGCACAAGTGCTGTCTTTACATATTGACTCATAAAATGAATAATCTCTGTAGTATGTATGATAGCAAAAAAGAAGAGTTTATGCAACTCTTCTTTACTTAGTTATGCAGGCTCGCCACCAATTCTTTATCTGGAAATTGGAAACCAGGCGGGATTTGTTCCCATCCGCACCAGCAGGCTTAACCCTTATCCTGCGGGGTAATTAAAGAGGGTCATTTGACTCCACCAGTGCTGTTAAAGTCCATCCGTGACTCAGGGGGGAATTGCTACCGACCAGTGCTGTTATAGACCATCCGTGTCTTCATCATCCTTGATGTAAGCAGGAACTCCATCGGGATCCAACCACTTAGTATATTCAAAGTCATCCATAGCAGTCATAAGTTGCATTTCATTATCACAAAGATACATATCTTTATATCTACCAGTATAGGAATCTACTTTTTGAATACGACAATCTGGTTTTCCATTGATTTCAAGATTTCCAACTTGAACATATCTGTAAGGAAACCGTTCAAGAAGAACGGTTGGTTTTTTAATTACTTTCATCAGGCAACTTCTACAGTTGCATTAAGATCCTCATAAAGATAATCAATTAGCATTTCATAATCATCTTCAGGGTCTCCAGAAAATACTACTCCTTGATTCTCATAATAACGAACTACTTTTTTGTGAAGTTTTGGATTTTTTACATCCAGATAAAATTCACCATTTGCAGCACCACGAAGAACATTGAGATCTTTTTTGAACTTTGAAGTGAGTGACATTTCCTTAATTTTGTTTACTCTGTAATTATAAGGTGGATGACTTTAGAAGTCAAGGAGGACACTATGAGAAGTGTCCAATGCTCGTTGAGAGGATCGAACTCTCCTGAGGCGAATTATGAGTTCGCTGCCTTCACCAGATGGCTAAACGAGCAGTAAATCAAGGTGCTTCGTTATGCTCTGTATAAATCCTTATAATTTCATCATCAGCAGGAATCATTACTGCAGTATTTTCTCCATCAGTAATTCTAATGTGCTCTCCATTTTCAACTCTAGACATTAGTTCGTCAAAATTTTCCTGAAATTGCTCCACTGTGTAGATTTCCATAATTGTGGTTATTTAGAGTATCGGGATGATAGGATTTGAACCTACGGCCCCTGCTTCCCAAAAGCAGTGCTCTATCCAAGCTGAGCTACATCCCGATTTCTTTATATATAATACCAAGAAACTTGGTATTTGTCAAGGGTAGTGTGCCAGTATCAAAAGTGGCACACTAATAGAACTCTTGAAACTTTTTGAGAATTTCTTTATCAACATCACTTAAACTTGCCAATGGTGGCATCCATCCAATATCAATTAGATGGTCAGCAAATCTATAAACTTTAGTTGATAGTATAATGTTCATTCTACGAAATGAACTTAGAATAAATGCCCTTTGCTTTGTTCTTCCAGCATCCATTACTTGTTTTTCCAAAGTTTTTCTAGAGGGTCTCTTTTGGTTTTAACAATTTCACATGCTCTCTTATAGAACATATTATCTGTGTTACCAGATGCCTCAAAGGTTTCTTTTATCTTCACCCAATTCTGATAAGTATGATCGTCCATAGAGTTTGATGCATGATTTACTAGTTATAATTTTATTCTAGTCACACACTCAAGAATAGCAACATTTGTGTTCATCTTGTAACACTGTTGAAGAAAATATTAAATTCTAAGAGAAAAGGAAGATCAGGGATTCGAACCCTGGAACGCTATTAACGTTAATAGTTTTCAAGACTATCGCCATCAACCACTCGGCCAATCTTCCGCATTTTTAACGAACCTCAAAGTCCAACTTACGCACCTTGCGTTGTCTTCTTGCCTCTTGCCAAGCAATATCTTGAGAAGTTAGAACATTTTTTTGTTCTTTTTGCATAGAATTTACCATAACTACTCTACTTAAGTCAAGAGCCGTAACACTATTTTCCTTTACAGTCATCATATTTGAACACCCACAGCATTGGGATTTGGATGAATGACTTGTGATTTCTTTGTTGCAATCCTTACATCTTACCGTAATCATTGTTCTCTATCCTATTCATTGTAAATGTGCTTTTAGTTGCCAAATAAATTTACCATGCGATTCCATTAAATCTTGAACTAAATTAGCAGTTGCATATGACTTCTGATCTTCTGCCTCTTCCGAAATTTCTTTCAACATATCACAAAACTTTTCATTATTTTCAAGAAGTTCAGAAAGCATGTTATTTGCTGTCGTAGAACTTGCTGCTTCTTTAATTTGAGTTACTTCAAGCATTCTCGAAAGAGAACTAAGGGGTTTTACATTTAGATAACGCATGTGTTCTGAGAGACGATCAATCTCTTCAAACATGGTCTCATACTGACCACCAAATAGTTGATGAAGTTGTGTAAAATCTGATCCTACGACATTCCAATGAAATGCCCAAGTTTTATGAAATAAGACAAAAAGTGACGACTGAGCATCACTAAGAAGTTTATAAAGTCTTTCCATTATACTTTTTTAAAATATTTATGCAAGTGAAAAAGAATTTAAACTTCATATCATTTCTCAAATAGGTCATTGTATCACATATTCTCGCCATTCTAAAACTTCACTTTTCTGAAGATCTAGATAAACACTACTGAATGGTGCTTCTGGAGTTTTCTTGAGAATCATATTTGTTTCGGAAAGAAGTTTATTCCCTTTCTTTAAGTTACATTTAGTGCAACAGGCAACTAGATTTTCCCATGTGTCCTGTCCACCTTTTGAACGAGGAATCACATGGTCAATTGTAAGGTCTTTTTTAGACCCACAATACTGACATTCATGGTCATCCCTTTTGTAAATTAAATTTCTTGTGGGATAAGCATCTCTACCACTTCTGAATGGTATTCTCACATAATTGACTAATCGTATTACACGTTTAGTAATGACCCTTGCCTTCTGTTTAAAGAGAAGAACAATTGCTCTTTTCCAATTAGTGAAATGTAATGGTTCATATGAACTGTTCAGAACCAAAATTGTTGAATGCGGTTCTACTAATTCCATTGTCCTGTTACACCAACTATTTAATTTATAATGGCACTCTCTGCAGGATTTGAACCTGCGACTTCTTGGTTCGTGGCCAAGCACTCTATCCAGACTGAGTTAAGAGAGCACATGCCCGTGATAGGAGTCGAACCTACACTGTATGGATTCTAAGTCCACCCTCTCTGCCAATTGGAGTACACGGGCATTTGTGGCGAAGGGTCAGAGACTTGAACTCTGATCTTCGGTTTTGGAGACCGAGATGCTACCAATTGCACCAACCCAACGTGGTGTCCGTGAGAGGATTTGAACCTCCAACACCTACCCCCTCAAGGTAGTGCCTCTTCCAATTGGGCTACACGGACAAGAAAAGGAGGAATATTCCTCCCATACGCTCAAGGTACTATTGCTTAAACAGCAACAGTAGCTCTGCGGAAAGATACGATGTTGTTGAGATTTGTTCTCAGAACCCTCTATCCGGTCGATACCAATTTATCCCCACGAAATGGAGATAAGGAGAGTCGAACTCCTGTGTCGGATAGATTGTTGCTACACTAATGTAGCAATTCCCAAGCCAGGGGTCGAACCTGAACTCTTCTGAGCCAAAATCAGACGTGTTGCCAATTACACTACTTGGGAGTGAGAGTTCCGAGTCGGAATCGAACCGACGATTGAGAGTTTTGCAGACTCTCGCCTTACCACTTGGCTATCGGAACCCGAAGCCCTCAGTCGGATTTGAACCAACGACCTACTCATTACTAGTGAGTTGCTCTACCACTGAGCTATAAGGGCGGGGTGTAGGACGGGACTTGAACCCGCATGAACCAGATTCACAATCTGATGCATTAACCAATTATGCTACCTACACATGGCTGTGGGTGGATTTGAACCACCGACTACTTCCTTATGAGAGAAGTGTTCTACCACTGAACTACACAACCTGGCGGAGAGTACAGGATTTGAACCTGTGGGACTTTTACATCCACGATCTTTCCAAGATCGCACCATAAACCACTCGGACAACTCTCCAAGGCGGAAGATGTTGGGATCGAACCAACGGAGGTTTTACCCTCACGGTTTAGCAAACCGCTGCATTAACCACTCTGCCAATCTTCC
>Ga0129333_10001258_pt1 | contig 22737 bp, 10 predicted proteins | sample CPB6_08_DNA_FD_94474 | JGI IMG/M metagenome (GOLD analysis project Ga0129333, IMG submission 94474) | Freshwater to marine salinity gradient microbial communities from Chesapeake Bay, USA - CPBay_Sum_0.6_0.8_DNA | ecosystem: Environmental > Aquatic > Marine > Coastal | place: USA: Chesapeake...
AATGAATCTTGAATCTAATATGAGCGGCAATAAAGCTATATTAGATACACAAACTGGACCTTTCCCATTCATACGCAATAGCTCTCAACCTAATTTTGCAGCAGCTATTTCTGATCATGGTGGATTAAATAATGCTTTAGGTGATTCATTAAGAAATCAAAAGGATGCTGGATTGATGAACAAGGGATATGTACCAAATTTTGCTCCTTTAAAACAAAATGTTCAAAGTGAATTCGTTGATTTGCAAGGCAATCCTTTGATGGCCGAGCAAACCATGACAAAACAAGCTCAACAACAATTAGTAAAAGCAATAAACGATCAAGTTAGATTATTTGCTCAAGGCAAAATATCTCAAAATGATTTAAATACTGCTACAAATAATTTGATCAAAGCTCAGAATTTAACTACCGCTTCTGAAAAACAATTAAATGATTTTATACAAAAAAGAATTCCGGCTGAACAAAAAGCGGTTCAAGCTGCTGAAGAAGCTACTAAACAGCAAACTTTAGATAGAGCTAAAAGAAGGCAAGAAAAAAGAGTGATTCCTATTGATGAAAGAATTGGATATGCTACGTCAAAAATTATGAATCCTAATGAACGATTAGGAGGTAGACAAGGATTGAAATACGCAAGAAATTTTTCAAGCAAATTCAGTGGTTTGTCTAACAATATAGCTTTTCAGTTAGCTGCTCCAATTGTTGGTGGTGTTTTAGAAGAATCGATTACAGGTGGAAAAGATAGAAGTGAATTGTCTCCACTTCAAAGATTTGGTGGTACTGCTGCGAGCGGAGTATTGACTGGATTATCAACAGGAGCTGCAATAGGTAGCGCAATACCAGTAATTGGTACAGCTGCTGGTGCTGCTATTGGTGCTATAATTGGTTTAGCAAATGCAGCGGTAAGAGCAAGAACCACATTAGATGATTATCAAAAACAGCAACAACAATATAATGCAAAGGTCGCAGAAATTGGAGGCGCAGCAGAAACTTATGTGCGTGGTTTTTCCCAATCTTCTGCACAACAAGATCCAATTACAAGAAACAAACAATTATTTGCTATGACAGAAGCTTTAGGTAAAGTAGATGATCCTAAATTATATTCAGAATTGATAGCAGCGGGATCAGATGCGACTAAACTGCAAGCCGCTTTAGCTGATTTTTATAAACGGGCAAATATATTAAGTTTATCAAAATCATTAACTACTCAAACAAGATCATATGAAGAAGCTTTTAATAAAAAACAGGGAAATAAATATTTAGCTCAATTTGGTTATACAGGTCTTGATGCATCTTCTACGGGTAGACCATTATATACAGTAGTTGCACCTGGAATGACTGGAGGCGGCGGAATTCCAAATGCGCCTCAATTTAATATTGATACAATAAATGAAAAAGATGATACAAATTTGAAAATACTTGCTCAAAGATATAATTCATTTTTTGAAATAATTAGAGAGCAATTTAAAGGTAAAGGTGGAGAAGCTTTAAAGTTCGCTACGGCGTTTCAAGAGGAATTATCTAAAGGAGATGCAGCTGATCAATATCAATTGAAACAAATTCTAAAAAAATTCAAGTTTTCTGATGAACTAGCTGATCAATTATCTATCGCTGGAGATGAAATCGCTGCTCAAACAAATGTAGAAGCTAAATTTTTTGTTCAAACTATGCCTACAATTGTAAAACAAATATTCCAAAATATTATTAAAACAGTTACACAAGCTGGAGATCAAGCGGGTGCAAGCTCACAGGAACAGCTTAAAAAAGCTCAAGAAACTATAAACAAATCTGCTGAACGTAGTATGCAAAAGCAAACTGAGCTTGATTTTCAAAGAAGCAGAAGGCAGCTATATAGCAATCCAAGTGGCCGTCAAAAAGGTGGCATCATCAAAGCTCAATCTGGTATGTTGGTGCCAGGTTCTGGAGAAGGAGATAGAGTTCCGGCTATGTTAGAACCCGGAGAATTTGTAATAAATAAAAAAGCTGTTCGTGAATATGGATTAGATAATTTATTAAATTTGAATGATTCTGTTCCTCGTTTTGGATCTAAAAAACAAAGAGGTGGATTTATAGGATTTACGCAAAGATTTCAAACAGGTGGAGCTGTACAAAATGTTAATAGTGCGGCATTGGCTAATGTGTTAAGTAAACTGGTTGCAAATCAACAAATGTTTAGTTCAGCAATTAATAGTGATTTTTTACCGCCTTTAGAAAAAGTATTAATAAGTATTGAAGAAAATACAGCTGAAACAGCTGACAAAATACAATCAAAAAATATAGATATGCAACAACAATTTCTTGATAAATTTGCTATTTCATTAATACAAACGATTTCAGCTGGAGATATTTCGATTGGTAATAAAATAAAAACAGATTTTATTGATGCTATAGACAAATCGACTGATCCTGAAGTTATTTTAACAAAATTAGAAACTTTATATGCAAACACAAGAGATCCATCTACTGCACAAAAGAATCTGGGTGCTTCAATAAATCTTGATCCAGTCAAATTGCAAGAATTAAATCTTCAATTAGATAGACAAGTTGCTTTATATAAAGACTTAATTAAGAAAAATAAAAATGCAAATCTTATTGATGAAGAAGCGAATAAGTTAGCTACGGCTCGCGCCCGAGCCCAAGAAAAGTTAAATATATATGAAAAAGATTATATTGATAGAGTATTGACTAAAAAAATAAATCTTGTACGATTACAAGCTTCATATGAATTAAGAAAATTACAAATGGATGAGCAAATGCAATTACCGAGTTTTGGTTTTGGTGGATCACCTGAATATATAAATAAAGAAAAAAATATTAATGCTCAGAGATTATTAAGATTAGAACAACTTAAAGAAACTGAAAAGTTTTCATTAGATAATGAAGAAATAGAAAAATCTTTTGCTTCCGTTGGAACATCTCTCCAAAAAGAAATTGATATTATGTTTGTAAAAAGAGATGTCGCTAAAAGAGACAATCAAGATTACACGGGTTTGGATGAGCAAATAGCTACATTCCAAAATAAATTAAAAAATGTTCAAGATATAAATTTACCGTCTAATATTACGGATATAAAAGGAATAGAACAAACCATAGAATCATTGCAATATGCTATGCAAAATATTTTTACTGGAGTTTCTGAAGAAGAAATAAAAGTTCGTTCTCAAATTAGCTCTAGGATTGAAGCGGCTAAAAGTTTAGTTTCTCAATTAAGAATACAAAATGCTCAATTAGAATCTCAAAACAAACTTGCCAAAATTCAAGCAGAAATACAAGGTGCTATTAATAAATCTTATTATGATAGAGCGCCAATAATTCTTAGAAATGAAAGACTAGAATCTCAAAAAATAAATCAATTTGAATTACAATTACAAGAGCTTGAAAATTATCAAAGTCGAGAAGAGAATTTTTATGGTCAAGGGATTTTTGGTAAAACTAGAAGTCAAATTTCTATATTAGAAAAGCAAACAGCTATACAAAGATCAAATATAGAAACTAGAAATATCGGTCAGGTACAAAAAATTGCCGATACTATTACCCAATATCAAGCTGGATTAAGCACTACAGGGAATATAAATGCTAATGAAGTTTTATTAATAAAAAAATTGCAAGAATTAAAAATAAATTCGGAGAATATACAAACAATTAATGATGCCGAAAATTTAGCCACCCAATTAAAAAATGTTAGACAATATGGAGAAACAATTAATCCTGATTTTAAAAGATCTGCTGTTGCTAAAGAGATATTAGACTATGAATTGCAAATAAATAGAATTCTAAACTCTAACACAACTGAAATTGAAAAACAAAATGAATTATTAAAATTATCAATAGATAGAAAAAATTTAGAATTTTATGACCGTACATCTATGCGTCAAGGTTTTAGATCTGGATTTGATGAATTGAGAGATCAGGCTGATACAATAGGCAGAAAATTAGGTCATGATATTCCAATCATGTTTACTGATGGCATGACAAATGCATTGATGGAAGTTGCAAAAGGAACAAAATCTATTGGTGATGCATTTACTGATATGGCTATTAATTTTGGTCAGCAATTAATGCAACAAGTTTTAAATGCAGCTATTGGTAAGGTTGTCAGTTCAATAGGTTATAGTTTATTAGGAAGTCAAACAGGGGGTGTCATCGGAAAACAAAATGGCGGTATTATTCGTGCTGAAAATGGCGCTTATATACCTGGAAATAGAACTGGAGATAGAAATTTAGCGATGTTGGAAGATGGTGAATATGTATTAAATAGAGAAGCGGTTGCAGCGATTGGAGTAAGCAATTTAGATAGTTTGAATTATGGAATGGCACCTCGTTTTCAAAGTGGTGGTGGCTATAATTTACTTGCTGAACAAGGTTTTGTTGGTGATAATTATGATTATACTGGAAAATTAATGCAAGATGTTGGTCCAACACAAGATATTAATATGTCTGATTATACTGCTTATGCTTTTGAAGAAGATGAATATTTCAAAAAAATGAGACAAACTTCAATAGAAGATGCTCAAAGAAATATTCAAGAAAGTTATCAGAAAAAAGTAAGTGATCTAAAATTAATGACTTCTATAATTGGTGCGGTTGGAAGCGTTATGTTATCAGCGGGTATGTCTGCGGCTGCTGCTGGTGAAGCGGCAGGAGAAGCTGCAAAAGCTGGTCAGGCTGGTGCTTCTGGTGGAGCCACGGCAATTTCTGAAGGAGCAAACATAACCAGAGAAGGTTTTAAAGCGGCAACTCCACAATTGCAAGAAGGATTAGATAAAGCTCTAAAAGGTAGTAATTTTGGATTAGGTAGATTTTTACAAAAAAATGCTGATTATATTAAATTTGATGGTAAAACGTTAAGCGGTTTAGTTGCTGCACAAGATATAACTAAATTTACTACTGGACAATTAAAAGATATCACTAAAATAGGTGATTTAAGAGGAATCGCTGGTTTAAATAAAATTACTTCTGTATTTAGTCAACAACAACAGCGTCAAAACATAATGAGAAGTATATATCCATCAATTTTGAATTCTGGATCTGATTTATTTAGATCTAATTATCCCGGTCGTCAAACAGGTGGTTTAATTGGTTTTAATTCTGGAGGTTTTGTTCCATATGGATCTAGATTAAATGATACAATACCAGCATTATTAACAGGCGGAGAATATGTCATGAATAATTCAGCTGTTAAAAAGTATGGATTGAATACCATGAATACAATGAATTCTGGATCGGCTCAATCTAATGGTCCAGTTAATTCAAATACCACAAATAATAATAATACAAATAATTCAACAAATATTTCAATAAATATTGATAAATCTGGTAGATCTGTTTATGGAGCTTCAACAAGCAGTTATGAGCAAAATGATATCGTATTTAGTAAAGAAATGGCTCGTCAATTAAATCAATTTATTAATGTAAAATTAGTAGATGAAAAACGTTATAATGGTAAAAACTATAGAAAATCTTATACCTGATAAAAAATGAAAGGCGCAATTACAAATTATGAAAATACATTTTACTTGGATGGCGCAGCTTTATCTGGAATTGTTTCAGTAGATGGTTCTTATAATTTAGATTACCAACCAATTAATGTAATTGGTAAAGGATTTGTCAAACAAATCAACGCTTCTGTTCCAAAAGCAAATTTATCAATTGATAGATATTTAATAAATAATGATCCTGTTTTTGGGTTAACTGGAAATGGTCCTAATAATGTTGCTCAAAGTGTAAGTGGAGGTTTATATTATAAAAATAAATATTTTGCTTTTAAAAGTGGTTATTTGAATTCTTTTGGTATTAGCTGCAATGTGGGAGAAGTGCCTCAGATAAAATCTAGTTTTGATATATATGGTGATTTAGGATCTGGTATCAATCCTAGTGGGGATATTAATGGTGGCGGTGTATTTGTTCCACAAGTCAAAAATATAACTTTATCTTGTAAAAATTCTACTACAAATCGTGTTAAAAGTTTTAATATAGATTTTGATTGTCCGAATATGCCAATTTACGCTTTATCAAATATAAATGCAGAAATTCCAGTTGAAGTGCATAATATTTTTCCAATAACAGTTAATAGTTCCTTTGTTTTAGATGTTGATAATTATGAAACAAAAAATATATTTGATGATTTAAAATCTGATGGAACAACATCATTTAATATAAGAGTAAGCGGAACAATTTTAAAAGATACACCTTTAACAATTTCGTCGGGGAATTTTGAGGAATTAACAATAAGTTCGGGAACTCTAGAGCCATTATACGCTTTTCTTAAAAGCCAAGATTCCACGCCAATATTTAATTTTACAGGAGTTAATGCTATTATATTATCAGAAGAACTTAGTTCATCAGCAGAAGACTTAATGAGTGTAAAACTATCTTATAGAACATATTTAAATTAAAATGAAATTTACAGATTTACCAGTTATAACAAGTTCAACAATTACTTCAAATCACGTTTTTGCAGTTGCTACAACTTCTACAACAGATCAACTAACATTAAGTGAATTACAAAAATGTTTTACTAGTTTTACTGCACCATCTTCTTCTAGTATAAATATTATTGGTGGAACTACTCCAAGTGGTATTACTATCGGTGCTAACGGATATTTAGGAGTAAATAATACTAGTCCTACGGTAGCAGTCGATATTGGTGATCAAGGTAGTACAACATTAGCTGAAGTAAGATTAAAATCAAGAGCTTCAAGCAGACAAGCTTCATATACTTTAACTGATAATTCTATATGGTGGAGAAATACTAAAAAAGCAAGTGATACTGATTATTATATTGAAAAATCAACTGATGGTTCTTCATTTACAACAGTTTTCAATATAGATACAAATGGTAACGTTGGTGTTCATGATGGTTCTGTTGGTTTAAATGATAAATTATTTGTTAATGGTGGAACAATTAAATTTCAAAATTCAAATTCTGGTATTTTATTTGATCCTGCTGTATGTGAAATAAAAAATAGTACGATAGGTGATATTTTATATATAAATAAATCAACTGACGATGATATTGTTTTAGGTAATGATGTCATGTATATTGAAAACGGCGCTAATCCATATGTAGGTATAAATACTACATCACCGCTAGCAGCTTTACATGTAAAAGATTCTGGTCACTTTGTAAGATTTCAAAATACATCAACTAATACGAGCAATTTATCATTGTCAAATTCATCCACAACTTCTTATGTAAGTTTAATTGGTAATAATTTTCAAATAGGTCCTTATAATTTCAATTCAGAAAGTAATTTAATTTATGATATTTCTAATGAACGTTTAGGCATAGGAACAAATTCATTACAAAGTAAATTGCATGTTAAATCAAGCGATCAAACAATGGTTATTTTTGAAGGAGGCGCTTTATCATCACATGAAGTTTTAGAAACAAATAATAATACAGCAGCCGCACCTACATCATGTTTATATACTTTTGCTAGTGGTTCAGCTTCGTCACCAACTAAACGTTGGTCGATGGGTTTATATAATATTTCTCCTTATTCTGATTCATTTGTTTTATTGTTAGATGGTAGTACAAGCACTTCTGCTGTAAAAGCATCAATAAGCAGAAATGGTGATTTAGATATCAAAGGAAGTCTAACAACCGATTCTAAATATACAAAAGGTAAATTCGTTCAAATATATCAAACGAGAGTTACTGGTGATTGTATTTATTTTAATCCATTTGCTCCTGATAGTAATACAAATCCTAGTGGTCATAATGATTATCATGCTCCATTTGGTATTACTTCTTACGCTGGTTCTATTGAAAAAGTTCAAATTATAACATCTGATATTTATAGTGATTCTTTGAATCCAAGATTAGAAGTGGTTCAAGTTCAACCTTCATATAATAGTACAACTCCTGATGGCTATGTTTCTGGTTTTTTTGTAAGTCCTGCTTCAAATCCAACTACATTTCCGACAAGTGGTATTATTGGATTTGCTAGTTTAGGCACCATCTATCCAAATCAATTAAAAACATATACTCGAAGTCAATTTGATGGAGATACAGCTTTTGCATCAGGAAGATTATTGCAGTATAGAATTGCTGAATCGAATGGCACTAAAACTCTTCCTATTGATTATACCGTAATTTCAACAATAGCCTATACAATTACATAAAATGGCTAATTTTATAAATTATAGAAATATAAATTTTTCTATTGATGATAAAAATTATTATGCTACAAGAGTTAGTTTATCAGCAAAAGCTTCAGTTGAAGCGGTTGTTTTAAATGATGGTTCATTATTAAATTATGCTCCGCAAGGTGCAGTTATAGGTAACTTATCTACTGAATTTTATTTAACAGGTTCTTTGCCTTCTTTTTTAAGAATAACTGGAACAGATGAATCTTCAATTACTGGAAATTTTGCTGGTGTTGCTATCACAGGATTATATCCTAAAAGCATCAATTTTTCTGTCGAGCCTTTCAAACCTATTGTTATAAATGCTGAATTTGATTGGTATGGAAATGTTAATGTTCATTATTTTAAAGAGAACTCGCAACAAGAAATTGAAAGCATTCAAATACCTGATTATGTTGCTAATGGATATAAATCTTATATGACAAGCGCAGATATAGATACGTTTGGATATATAACTAATTTTAATTATTCATCAAGTTGTGATCGCCCAGCTTTTTTTAATGTAAATGAAATAGTTCCATTTAGAGTTGGTAAATTAAATAAAAAAATTGATTTTTCATTAAATTCAAATTATTTAGGATCTTTAATATCAATAGCAGGTAGAACTGCAACTACAACAATAACTTTAAAAGATATATATGGAACAACTTTAGATACTTTTGATGTAAGTGGAGTATTAACAAGTCAAAATTATGAAATTAGTCAAGGGCAATATTTGTTGGCATCTGCTAATATATCTCAAACAGTAACAGAAAATAAAGTTTTAATATAATATGAGCGCTGTTTTATCTGGCTTAAATATAAAAAATATTTTTGAATATTATACTGGCAACTCATATTCAAAATATGATATTGTTGATTTTCAATTAACTACAGGTATTTCAGCTTATCCAAGTTATACTGGTTTTGGTCAATCAGGTTTGACAACTTGGTTCAACAACGATTTATTAAATAATTTTTCTTTAGATGCTAATTTTAATGTTTCTGGATGGATTAACTTAGTCAGTGGAAGTGGATCTTTAAAACAAACAAGTAATGATGAAAATTCAAGACCATATATTGATTTCAATGAATATTATATAGATATATATAATAAACAATCATTAAGTGGTACAGGTTTTGCATCTAACTCCAGAACTATATTTTTAACTGTTAACGCTGGTAATATTTCATATATAAATCAAACTCAAAAACTAATTAAATTTGGTTTATCTTCTGATTATGGATTTATAAAATTGAGTGGAGAAAATACAAATGGTAATGCGGTTATTTTTATTGATGATCAACAATTTAATGCGCCTTCTTATATTTATGATACGAAAAATATTTATACTATAATTCAAGATAGTTCTGCAAATGTTTTAAAATTAAGACAAAATGGTATTTATGTCGGATCAATAAATTCTTTTAGTAATTATTGGAAAAATGAACAATTAATTTTAGGCGATAATAACGATAATAAATCTTTGAAATATTATGAATTGATTCATTTTACAGGGATTTTAAAAGATGAAGAAATTGATTGGTATGAAAAATATTTATTTGAAAAATACTTCGATAATAAAAGTTTATATTATGCTAAACAAAATGTTCCGCAAGGTATAAATTATTCTCCGATTTCTTTTACGGGTGCTGATTATTGGACACGCAATATAAATGATTTATTTAAAATTAGTTATGGATCTAATGCGTCGTTTTCTTCTAAATTATCTAATTTGATGATGGGTGACGGTTATCAAAGCAACATTGCAAAAAATATAAATACATTAAATTCTAATTTTTCAATTAATTATGATGGCTTAACAGATACACAAGCAAAATGTTTAATAGCTTATTTTGAAAATACTCCAGAAGCAAATAAAAAAAGTTTATATGAGGGTTTCAAAGGAGTAGAATTAGATTTATTTTCACCATATAAACCTTCTGCTGAATTATATTTTAAAAAAATTGATCATACAACACCTTATAATAATATAAATAATGTTAAAATTGAAGCCGAGTCTTTATATGATAGCTCTTTAGATTATAAAGGTATGTTGGTTCAACTTGACGAAATTAAAATAAGAACATATACAGACACAATAAATCAATTAAAATATAATGATGTTTTTTACTATAATTCTGATTCTTTTTTAGATAGAGGATATTATTTTTACACTGGAGAAAATTTTATTACAGAAGGAAGTAACATTGCATTTCCAGTCAATATTTCTCCAGAAAATAGTCCTACTGGTGAAAATTCTTGGTTTACTAAAAGTTTTTATTTCAAAGGGGAAATAGATTATTCTTTAAATAACGAATTAAGATTACGTGTTAATGATAGTAAAAATTCAACAATTGAATATGATAAAGATGGAATAAATTACAATTTACTAGAGTTTAATATAAATTTTAACAGAAGAACAAACTCAGAAGCAATGGCTATTTTGAAGTTTTTAGATGATAAAGCTGGTTATAAACCTTTCCAATATACTCTTCCTCAACCTTATAATAAAACTATTAATGTTTATTGTCCAGAATGGAATCATGTATATAATTTTTATAACAATAATGATATTAGTGTAAAATTTAAAGAAATAAAAGCACCTTTAAAATTTACATCAAGTTTTAATACAGATATTTATTTTTCGATATGAGTGTCTACAATACAGGAATTATATTGAATCCGGTGCCGACGGGTTTTGGGGGATATACCGGTGTTGTATTAGTTAATAATGGAAATTTCCCTGTTATATATACAGCAAAAATGTCAGATACAACTATTACTGGATTAGGCGTTAACACAAATACTTTATATTTATCATTATATAATAACGAAGTTGATATAAATATTTCTGAATTATCGCAAACAGTAAACCCTACAGAATCTGGTATTTTTTATGTTCTTCATAAACCATATCTTTCTGCGATTACTGGTTATGAAACTGCAAATTTGTCTATAAGTACAGTATCGAGTTTAGGTGATATTGATAAAGAAATTAATATTAAAATATCAGGACATAGAGCTGTTGATAATCCTCTTCCGGGTATAATAAATAATTTTTATGTCATAAAAGATTTTTCTTCAAATAATTTATACAATTTAAATTTTTATTGGAATGTATTAAGACCAGATACATATGTTACAGGTTTCAATTTAGAAATAGCTACAAATTCAAATTTTAGCACAATTATAGATACTGCGTTTTATAATATTCCGCCAAATATAACAAATCAATATTATCCTGTTTATGGAAACTATAATGGTTTTGGTGATAGTCAAAGATCTATTTTAATTAAAAATCTACAACTTGGTACTGATTATTATGCAAGAATAAAAGGAGTAAATGCTGAAGGTGAGTATGGAGTTATATCATATCCTTTTGGATTAACCAGTACTATTCCATCTCTACCTAATAATGTACAGAATGGTCTTTATCCATCCCCAGGAGATAATCTAAGATTAGAACCGCAAATATTATATATAAATAGAGCAGATGATACTGAAACAGATTTTGATCTTTTCAGTTTTATAAAAGAAAAAAATAATAACTCAACAGATTTTAGAAAATATTCTGGTGTTTATGTTAAATTTTCATCTTCTACTCCTTCTTTATGTAAATATGTTGCATCTTCAACAACAAAAGGCGCAATTAACTGTGTAATTCCTGATGGCACTGATTTCAGATTCAATGCTGATGCTAATAATAAATTTACAATGATTTTAGAATTTGAAAATGTAGCATTATTAGGTTATGGCGGAGATGGATTAAGATTTAATCCAGACGGAAGTTATACAGATCCTCAAAGAGGTGGTCCATTTTTAAAATTAGATTATTATAAATATGGAAATTATGAATTAGAATATAGAATTTATAAAGATTTAAATAGTTATTTTTATGCTGGTGTTGCTGGAGGAAAAGGTTGGTTGATAACTGATGATACAACAAAAGCTTTAAATGAAAATAAAGTGGATGGAGATAAAATTGAGTATCTAGCGGATTACGATTTAAGAGGAGGGCCTTGATTTATATATGTGGAAACCACTAATTAATACAAACACAACACCGATAATTGAAGACGATCAAATAATATCTTCTAAAAATATTATTCTCACGAATCCTGTATCTAATTCAATTTCCAGTGATACAGTTGGTAATAATAATCCACAAGGAAATGTAATTATTAAATCAACGTCTAGTAATGATTTAAATGAATCTGTTTCAGAAGTATCAAGCAATGCTGCTAATAGATACAAAATAACACCTATTGGTTTAACACAACCAGCTGGCGGTTTTCAAGCAACAACAAATACATTCCCTAATGTTTATTTTAATTTCAAAAAAATTGAATATGTTGATTCAGATTTAATTTTTAAATTTACATGTGATGATTTAAATTCCGCTGGAAATACTTCAACAACTTGGTCGTGTGATCCAAGAATAAAAAATTTAACTTTAACTAGTGTTACTACAGGAGCTTTAAAATCTGTTAAAGCTTATGATAAATATTTTTATCAATTGAAAGAAGAAGCGGTATTGAAAAATGACGCTATTTCTTTATATCCAACTACTGCTCCTGCTTATACAATATTAGTTTTTGCTTTAGGAAATACAGCTTATTATCAAAATCAAGATGAAAGTGATTATAATTTATTAACAAGCACTCCAATAATACATAAATTTGCATCGGATTGGAATTTAGATGTTTATAATATAGGTAAAAAAATAATTGATGGAACTAGAATACCAAAGACTTATTATTTATTTTCTGGATCTACATTAAATAATTTACACTATTTAAGTGAGTCTGGAAATCGATATGTAGATGGCATAACTTTAATAAATCCAGATTCAAGTTTTTTTAATTATACTGATACTCAACCTGGCTATTGGCAAAATTTTATTAATTATCAAAGACTAGGATCAGCAAATTTAAATCCAATTAAATATTTTAATTTGAAAAATATGCCTAATAGTGCAACTGGTTCACCTTCTAATGTATCTATTGATAATGGATCAACCATAAAAGATTATAATGTTTTTACTTTATTTTTTGTGCAAATGCATAGCTATGTTGATTTTAATGCGAAAGATAATTTAGATGTAATTAATTTTGAAACATATATTAATGGTTTACAATCATTTAATGCTAAATTACCTACATCTAAAAAATTAGATACTAATCAGCCTAAAAATTATTCTATTCGTTTAAGCAATTCAAGAACTGCTAATTCGACTGCTGATATGTTTTTATTTGATTATATACATGGTAATTCTACCACTGTTGAAAAAATGAAACAAAAATCAGATCAAATAGTACAATCTTTAGTTTACAAATATAGAAATTTAATTTTAAAAAATGTTGGAGATTTTCAAATGACTAGATATAATCCAAATTTTAATGTTCAGTTTCCCGCTAACATTCCTCATCCTTATTTGAATATATATATGAAAGGCAGTTGATATTGAAAGATTTAGAATACTTATTATTATTTATAGTATGTCAAGTTTATTTTTATTACAGAATTCTGAGGTTTTAGACCTTTTTGAAATAAAAATAAATGATTTTGAAGGTTATTTTAGATTTCATGGATCTAAAAATTTCAATAAAGATATTGTTTTTAATGGTAATACTTACTTGTATATACCATCTGAAATTTCGAATTTAGAATATAATTCTGAAGGAAAACAGAATCGCCCTACTTTGTCTATCGCGAATATTAATAATTTTATAACTAATTTTATTAAGGATAGAAATGATTTATTAGGAGCGCGTTTTTATAAAAAGAAAATACTGGCAAAAGATTTAGACGCTGTGAATTTTGGTGGAGAAAATAAAAATCTGTTGGGAGTTAGAAATTCTAATAATTTTATTTCTTCTGATTTATATACAATTCAAAAAAAGAATTTTGAAACTAAAGAGAAAGTTGAGTTTACTCTTGCTAGTATATTAGATTTAGATGGATTAACAGCACCGTCTAGAAAAGTTTATAATGATAGTTGTCACTGGCAATATCGTGGTTGTGGCTGTAATTATGGTAAAATAAATGGATATAAAGGTCCTCAAACTGAAATAGGATTTTCTCCTTTTAATTCATTGTCAGATATAAATACATACAATGGTAATAATTTAACAAGTAATCTAGTTGTTTGGTTGCGCCCTGAAGGAATAAATACTTCCGGTACAACTGTAATGAAACAATATAACTCACCAAGGTCAGAAATTTTTTCTCAAAAAACATATGAAAAAATTACAAGTTGGACTAACGAAGGAACAGCAACAAGTCCAGTTGCTCCTACCATAACTCGTTATCCGAAATTATATAAAAATAGTGGAAGATTGAATAATAAAAATGGAGCTTATTTTACTACAGATTATTTTAATGTTGATATAGATTCAATTATAATAAATCAAAGTTATACAAATAAAGATGTTACCGTTTTTTGTGTTTTGGAAATGGTTGCAGAAAAATATTTACCGGGTTCATTTTGGAATACATGTTCTGCTAAGGGAGGTTTAATTAGAGCTGGATTAACTACAGATACAAATAATACAGGCGGTAACAGATTTATTCTTGGTTATTGGGAGAATCAAGAAGATGTATTCTATTCTCAAAACAAGTATTATAATAATGTTAATTCTGATCGATGTAGTTCTATTGGTGATGCCAGAATTTATGGAGCTGTTATGCCGAAAACATTAACTGAAATAACAAATTATATAAAAAATGGCGAAATATATCCAAAAGTAAGAGGTGTTGCAAATCAGCCTGGATATCTAGGTATAAATACTTATAATAATTATTCTAGTGAAATTGTTTTATATGAATTAATTGTTTATGATAAAATTTTAACAAATGATCAAGTTAAACAAGTTAATGCATATTTAAGTAATAAATATAATATTTCTATTAGTTATGATGCTAGTTATATAAAATATAAACCCAGTTCTGAGTATTTTGTTAATTCTGAAGGTAATTTAGGAATTCCTGTTTGTGATGAGAATAATAAATTATTTTTAAAAGCAGCTTCAGCTAAATCATCTAAAACAAATTATGAATCTTATAATTTAAATACTTTAACTTGGAAAGGAATATATAATAAAGATACTCAATATAATCAAGGCGATTTTGTCAAATTGGATCCTTCGATAGATTATGATTTTAATGAAAAATCAATGTATAAAAATTATGAAGTGCCAAGTAAATTTTTCGTTTGTATATCACAGAATGGATCTAAAGGAGTAAATCCCGCTTCTAATACTAATATTTGGATCGAAGATAGATGTTCAAAAAATCTAAATGGATGTTTATTGAGATTTGATGATAGTAAAATTAATATACCTTTTGGTGGATTTCCAGGAACTGTTGGCTATGAATATAAATTGCCAAATTAAAAATGAATTATATGAATTGTTAAAATATAAATCTTGTCTTTCTGTAAGTGAGATATGCGGATTTATCATTAAAAATAATAATGTTTTTGATACTTTCATTGAATGCAAAAATATGCATCCAGATCATAAAAATTATTTTTTGATATCTCCACACGATTATATTTTAGATCAGGATGTTATTTTATTTCATAGTCATCCTAAGCATTGCGATATAAATGGTTTTTCTGATTGGGATATTGAAAATCAATCTTGTTTTTGTTTAAAAATGTTATTATATAGTGTAAATAAAGATAAATTTTATTATAGAGATTATGACTGATATTACTTTACATGGTATTTTAGGAAAAAAATTTGGAAAATTTTGGAAATTAGAAGTTGAATCTATTTTTGAGATTTTTGAGGCTATAGAAGCTAATAATTGCAAAGTTAATAAATATTTTAGTGATTTTAAAAAATTTGTTACTCATTTTATTGTTTATGTTGATGGAAAACCAATGTCTTCTCATTTATTAAGAAGTAAAATTTTAAAAGAAAACAGCAAGGTCGAAATAATACCTGTTATTCAAGGTGGTTGGATTGTTGCGCTTATTGTGGTTGGTATTCTATTAATTGTTCTTTCTATAGTATTATCAATTGTTTTGAGTCCTAAAGCCCCTTCAGATATAAAAACTAATTCGACAATATTGGGAGGAGTTAGAAACGTATTGAATAGAAATATCACGGTTCCTTTAGGATATGGTAGATTGAGAATTGGAAGCGCGGTAATTTCTAATGATATCATTGTTTCAAAAATTAATGATAATACATCTTACTTATTGTCGTATCAGTCGGGAAATATTTAATATATGAATATAAATGATTTTTTTGTTAAAAATGTTTCTCCTGATGCTTTAAAATATTTTAGTTTAACATATAGCAATGGTTTATTAGAATCAGATGAAAAACTGATTTGTACCGATTTAGTTTGCGAAGGACCTGTAGAAGGTTTAGTAAATAAAGATGGAGAGCTTTTAAAATACGTTTCTGATTCAAACGATACAAATATAGAAAACTTGATATTGGGTAAAGGTGTTTATTATAATAATGTTCCTTTGATTGATACAAAACTAGATAAATTAAATTATGTAACTCAAGGATTCAGTATTTCTTATGGTGAAGAGTTGAATAATTATAAAAATCAATATGCTTCGACTGTTTATAAATATAATCAAAAACTTTACTTGAATGAAAATAATACATATGAATCTATCTATCCTCGATATAGAAATGGTGTTTATGCTTTTGCAAATATTGATACAAATACTGTTAAATTTAACGATAGTCTAAATACAGTTGAAAATACACAATACATAACAGATTTGGAGACTCAAAAATTTACAAATCAAAAATTAACACTATCTTCTTTAATAACTGAATTAGATGAAATAAAAAAAACTTGTCAAGATTTTAATCATAAAATAAGAAATAAATATTGTGATCAAATATCTATACAGATAAGAGTGGATAGATTATTTACAATGGGTAATAGTCCAGGCCCTTATGATGCCACATTAGCGATTGAAATTAGTGAAGATAATACGGCTAATAGATTTTTTCTGATATTTTCTGTATATGGAATTTCGAAATCTGATTTTACAATTGACTTGCCGATAAATTTAAATTTAAATTCAGTTACAGCTAATAATTATTATGTTAAAGTTTATGCTATTTCTCCAAAGATAAATCCTAATGTGGGAAATCTTTTCAGAGAAATCAGTGTTTCTGCTATTATTGAAAGAATTAGAAATAAAGGTAGTTTTGGCTATCCTTTCTCATCTATTGTAAAATCCGCTGTAAGTTCCAGACATTTTAATAAAGATCCAGAAAGAACATTTGATTTAAAATTGTTAAAAATAAAAGTTCCTAAGAACTACGATCCTGAATGTAAAGAATATACAGGAAATTGGAATGGCGTATTTGATTCTTTTTTAAGATGGACTGATAATCCTGCTTGGATTTTTTATGATATTTGTACAAATGCTCGATATGGAGTTGGCAATGGTAAAATTTATGAAAAAGATTTAAATAAATGGGAATTATATAAAATATCTAAATATTGTGACGAATTGGTTAAGGTCAGTACTCCGAATAAATATTTTCCAGATTCTTTTAAAATTTCTGTTCAATCTCCTAATTCTCTTATTGTTCCTGTAAGTGGCGGTGATGGCAAAGCTAGAAGTTTGGATGACATAAAAAAACAATATCCGCCTATATTTGATTTGATTGATAGTAACTATGCAAACAATAATGGTGGTTTGCAAAATAGTTTAATTTATTTATATAATTTAAATAATGGCATTAATTCTTTGGACACTGTTTATAAAAAACTGATATGGTCTATTGAGGCTTTCGATTTGGATGCTCAAGGTAATGAGGTTGCGGTAACTGATGGATTACCTTCTTATTATAAAATCAATTTAATAAATGATTTTGGACCGCGTAAATTTTTTGAAAATGATACAACGGGTTTATTTCAATCTTTTTGTCAAACGCAAGTTGCAGCAATTGATACTCGGGCTAGTTTAAACGATAGAATTCAAAGAAGCAAAAAAAATACAGAAGGAAATGCTAAAAATTTTATATTGCTTTCAATTGCCAACGCTAAAAAAGCGAATTTGTCTACATATGATTCTTTAATTAATTCATCAATTTTTCCTAATGATGTTATAGAAACAATAAAAGATAGAGGCGATTTCGGTTTAGTGGGTAATTGTTTACCAAGAGTTTTAAATTATCGAGATCCATTTGAGCATAGATTCACTTGTAACTTATTGATTGATAATGAAGTAGAATGTTTAAAACTATTGAATGATATTGCTTCTATTTTTAGAGGAATAACTTATTATAAAAGTAATTATATTACTTCTACTATAGATGTAGATAAGCCTATTTCTTATATATTTAATAATTCAAATGTTAAAAATGGTTACTTCAGTTATTCAAGTGCTAGTTTAGATGGAAATTATACAGTTGCTAAGGTTCTATATAAAGATAAATATGAAAATTATATTGAGCAAGTAGAAATAATTGAAGATGCGCTACTTATAAAAAATTATGGTATTGTAACAAAAGAAATATTAGGGTTTGGAATTACATCAAGAGATCAGGCAAGAAGAATTGGTCAATGGATGTTATTAACAAATAGATTCGAAAATCAAAGTATATCTTTTTCGACTGATTTGCAAGGTGTTATTTTAAAACCTAGCGATATTATTCAAATACAAGATCAAAATAAAAATGACTCAATTATACAAGGCAGAGTTGTAAGTGTTGATTTTGATAATAAATATATAGTTGTTGATAGACAAATTAATTTGGCTATGGTTGGTAAAAAAATAAAATTTTTATTTGATCAACTGGGAGAAACAATTGATAGTTTAAATGCTAAATCAGAAGTTTCTGATAGTGATATTGATAATTTACAACCTTCTAAAATAATAGAACTTCAAATAGATAGAATAGAAAACAATAAAAACAGAGTTTATTTCGACACATCTTATAATTATATTGATTTTTATAAACTGATAGCAACAACGCCTTTTATTATTATTGATACAGATTATAATAATTCACAAAACTTATATAAAATCATATCGATCAGTGAAGTTGATAATAATGAATATTCTTTGTTTTGTATTAAACATGATCCTGCTAAATACGAAGCTTTAACAACTTCTATTTTAAATAAAGCAATAGATTTTTCTCAGAACACAATCAATTTTTCTAATTCAGATTTAATATCTGAAATCGATGTTTCTAATATTAATTTTTATTCTGTTACAATGTATGATTTAAATAGCTTGTTTACTTTGAATTTAGATTATTCTTTTAATGAATTAAGACAGTCATTGATAATGGATTTGTCAAAAACTAAAGATTATGGTGTCATGTATTTAAATTTGATTAATTTATTTAATAAGATTAATGACTTTAGCAAAGATTCCAATAATCCTTTGAAAAATTATTATTTAAATATTCAAAATGTATTAAATAATAAAGGAGGAATTTTATGTAAAATTATGTTACGCAATCAATCTGTTAAATTTATTGTTAGAAATAGTGATATTTCTAATAAGATAATATTTTTAGGTAAATTCGGCGTTTCTGATGTAACGTTATCAGCATCTGCTGATATCAAGTTTTATTTATTTGATTCAGAATATAAAATAATCAACGTGTAAAATAAAATATGCCGATAATTACGGGTTCTAATTTAAATAGTTATGGTAAATATGAAATAGTAGATTTTTCTATTTCGAATCTTAATTCTTTTTCTAGTTTAAATTATACTGTTAATCCTTCAATTTTTGGTCTGCCTGTTTCGGCTAAAATAGTTTCAGGAACTATAAATCAAAGTGATTTTACAATTGCTTTAACGATAAACAATCCAGAAACAAGTTCGGATATTCGTAAAGGAGTTATTACTGCCGAATCTTTTTCTGGAATCAATTTTGATGTTTATACAAAAGATCGCATTTATATTGGAACTATTAGTAATGGTTATAGTCAAACTGATATAACATTTAATAGTAAAGATTTAGTTGATTTAGTTACTTCGTATACGGGTGTTACAGATATTTCATATTTGAGAGAATTTTTTATTGATATAAATACTTATGATAGAGTTGGTAATAATGATGTTTATTATTTTTTATTAAATTATCCACAGGTTCAAATTTCGGGAATTGAAATTTTAAATGCAAATCCTTTAAATATAACACCTTTGTTAAAAGATTATTCATCTGTTAAAAGTTTAGATGTTTATTCTGTATATAATAAAAATGTAGTTCCAGGCACTGTTGGTTTTAATATTAATCAAAGTGGTTACTATAATAAGTCTTTTGATTATGAAAATACAAGATATAGAAAATCTTTAAGTTTGCCAATACCAACTTATTTTAATAATGATTTACAAATAGCTTTGCCGTTTAATTTGGTGGTTATTCCAAAAGATTATTTTGGAACTGGTAATTATCTTTTAACTTCTGGAATAAAAACATCTTATTTTAATACAGATGCTGTTCCTGTATCAATTGATAATATTACTGGATATATAAGTTGTACTCAAAATGAATATGATAAAAATTTAGATTTGCAAGCAGTTGTTAAATGGAATGATATTAGACAAACAAACGCTTTATCTTTTGAAACGTATGTTTATGAAGATGGAGCTGATAATGCTAATTATGTTTTTGCAAGTAATAATCCTCAAATTGAATCGATTATAGATTTTGGTTTTGGAACTGGAACTGGTATAGTAAAAGCTCCATTAACATCTAATTATTATTCAGGAACAACGCCTGTTTTTAGACCGTATGGAACTTCTGGTATAGAATGGTCTGATCATACTTTATTTGTCGATAATTATTCTTCTTATCCGATTGATTTTTATTCAACTGGAATAGATTTCAAATATATAACAGAAATTAGAGTTCCTTCTGGAAAAATAGAGTCTTCCGAATTATATTTTATAAAAGTTTTTGATACAGGTAATGGAACTTTTAATATATTACCGAACGGTGGATTATATAGTGGAAGTATATATACAGGAACTTATTCTGGAGCAAGATTTATTTCTGGTGGTCGATATTTAGAATATGAATATGGTGGTATTGCCTCATCAAGCGATCCTGGTTTTTGTAAATTAGCATCGGATTTTGCATTAGGATCGCCTAGTGTTGCAGCTATTTCTATTGATAATGTCAATTTTTTAGGAAACGATGTTGCGTTTTTTGCTTCTAGAATAACTGGTCAATTAAAATTAGAGAAAAAAGATAATTCTAATTCTTATATTATATATGATCTTGCGGGTTATTATGATTTTGGTAATTATATTGAGTTATCTGTAAATCAATATAAAACATTAAATCCTAGTTTAATTAATTCGGGAGACCATGTTTTATTAAGCAGATTTAGTTCTGAGCCTTCAACAATAGATTACGAGCAAGGTGTTTTATTAGCAAAAAGAATTACTGGAAATTCTAATTTTATTTTATCTGAATTTGAACCGAAAGTTAAATTTCCCATAAAACCTGATAAAAATTATGAAGTCAAAGTAAGAGCTTCATATCAAGATGGTAGTTTTTCTGATTTTTCAGAAACATTAAGGTTTACATCTGGTCAAATTGCAGATGTTGTTACTGGTATAACAGATGGTAAATTTGTTATTGATGGTTCTGGTGTTAGTGGTTATTTAGCTGTTTTTAGTGATAAAGATACAATAACAACAGGAACAATAAGATATAGTGGCAATAATCAATTAGTATTTAATCAATTACCAGATACAACTACTACAGCTTCTAAAGTTTTAGTTTTAGAAGATAATATATTAAAAATACAAGAAGGAGATTTTAGTTCAGATGCTGAAAGATTAATAAGAAATTTTACACAAGTTGGTCATTCATTTGTAACTGGAAACATTTTAGGTTTTAATGATGTTACTGGTTGGTTCAAGGCTAACGCTGAGTCAATAAGTACGGCTGAAGTTGTTGGTATTGTTCAGAATGTATATGTTGACAATTTTGATTTAGTATACAATGGTAGAGTTACTGGATTAAACAGTTTAAATGAAGGTAGTGTTTATTTCCTTTCTCCATATACTTCTGGAGCTTATACTGAAACAGAACCTACATTTATCGGACAAGTAACAAAACCTGTTTTGTTTGCATTATCTCCTACGGAGGCAAATTTTATAATATATAGAGGTTTTGAAATAGTTGAAAATAATGGTGGTCAAGCATCTAGTGGAACTTCAGGAACTTCAGGTTCAAGTGGTTCTTCAGGAACAAGTGGAGTTGGGATTCCTGCTGGTGGAACAATAAATCAAGTTTTGGCTAAAGCTAGTGATAATGATTATGATACGGTTTGGGTAAATCAATCAGGAGGTGGTGGTTCAGGTAGCGCAGGCACAAGCGGATCTAGTGGAACTTCTGGCTCTAGCGGTAGTTCTGGAACAAGTGGTAGTTCAGGATCAAGTGGTACATCTGGATCTAGTGGAACTTCTGGTACAAGTGGACGTTCAGGCTCTAGCGGTAGCTCTGGTACAAGCGGCAGTTCAGGATCAAGTGGTACATCTGGATCTAGCGGTAGTTCTGGAACAAGCGGTAGTTCAGGATCAAGTGGTACATCTGGATCTAGCGGTAGTTCTGGAACAAGCGGTAGTTCAGGATCAAGT
>Ga0129333_10001259_pt1 | contig 22732 bp, 28 predicted proteins | sample CPB6_08_DNA_FD_94474 | JGI IMG/M metagenome (GOLD analysis project Ga0129333, IMG submission 94474) | Freshwater to marine salinity gradient microbial communities from Chesapeake Bay, USA - CPBay_Sum_0.6_0.8_DNA | ecosystem: Environmental > Aquatic > Marine > Coastal | place: USA: Chesapeake...
CGGATTAGAAATGTTAGGGAGTTTAGATGCGTTTAATGCAAGTATTAGAGAAGAAGGTGTTCCACCCTTTGGCATGGGTATTGGTATCAACACTGGCGTTGTTGTTGTTGGTAACATGGGCAGCGAGCAACGTTTTGATTATACTTGTCTTGGGGATGCTGTCAATCTTGCATCCAGACTTGAAGGACAGTCTAAAAACTACGGTGTCCTCATGGTTCTGGGTCCCGTAACTGCTGAACGTGTTGGCGACGAATACTTTACCATTGAATTAGATTGTATCGCTGTTAAAGGTAAAAAAGAAGGTGTAACAATATACACTGTATTTTATAATCCTGTAACTGATACTGAAAAGGTAATGTGGGCACAAGCTAAAGAAGATCACAAAGTCATGCTTGATCTGTATCGTAAACAAAAGTGGGATAACGCAATTAAGGCTGTAAATGATTTAAAAGGATCTTTTAATGGACAAATGGACAACTATTATGAACTATGGATCGAACGTATTGAAGAAATGCGCGGTGCTAACTTGCCTGCTAACTGGGACGGCGTCTATCGCGCAACCAGCAAGTGATAAACCCTACAAAGTTTGTCCAGAAGTAGTAACTGCTAAAGATACGCCATGTCGTGTCTTAGGACCCACTACAGCAGTAGTTCAACGAATGGAAACTCCTAATGAGGACAAAAAGAAAATTGCCGAGTTACAGCACAGAATACAAATGTTAGAGACTAAAATTCTTGAACTACAACGAAATAGATAAACTTTGGTTTTGGTGGTATGACGAATCTGTAAGGCAGTTTCTTATTTTATACTATTGGCCAAATTTTGTGCTAGGTAATGCAGATGACTGGATGAAAATGGGCATAACCTTAAACGGTATGCGGCCTATTAATCTTTGCCAGACCAAGTAGTGTAAACAACTTCAACCACATCCAGCCTAAGTCAAACTCCCACCAGTGTTGGCTAAGTTTAGGATTAGCTGGGTCTAAGTGATGATTGTTGTGCAACTCTTCACCGCCAATAATAATACCCCAAGGAACAATATTGCGACTACGGTCTCTAGTTTCCCCATTTCTATATCCCCAAAAATGCCCTACACCATTAATTATACCTGCTGCCCAGAAAGGTATCCAAATCATTTGAATGCCCCATATTAATAATCCCCACATGCCAAAAAGAACAAGATCTATGATCAACATAAGGGCTACGCCTAACCATGGATGTGGGGTGTAAATTTTACGCTCTAACCAATCATCAGGGGTACCTACACCGTATTGTTCTATCATTTTAGTATCCTTGGCAGCATCGGCATATAAAAAAGCACCGCCAAAGACTACACGCCATATACCGTGTGTCCACGGACTATGCGGGTCGTCAACAGTTTCACAGAATCTATGATGCTTACGATGAATAGCTACCCAAGCTCTAGTATTCATGCCTGTAGTAAGCCATAACCATAATCTCATAAAGTGACTTAATATAGGATTAAACGTAATTCCTCTGTGCGCCTGGCCTCTATGTAAGAATAGAGTAACACAAACGATTGTGATGTGTGTCACAATCAAAGTATATAAAATTTGATACATCTAGTATTTAATCGTCGCCAGCAGCGTCTTTAACTTCTTGAGCTGTGGCTTTACGACCTTTTGGGCCGCCAATGGGTTTAGAAGATTCCTCTGCGGCTTTTTTCTTAGCTTCTTCTTCTTCTTTTTTCTTAGCTTCTTCTTCTTTACGTTTCTTATAAGGATCTTGATTAATATCAGCTTCGGCTATTAATCGTTCTTTTTCAATAGTCTTACCTCTAAGTTGCAGTACTGTTTCAACTTTTTGATTTAGTCTAATTAAATCATTATCTAACATACGTATTCTGTCAATTAAGGCAATAAGTGTGCCATTGGCCTGACTAATAACAGGTTTAATTACAGTTGTTACCCACTTCCAAACAAAATAGATAAAATAACCCATGCCAGCAGCACTGACAATAGGGAAACCATATTTGTTAATTAAATCTGCAATGTTGTCCATAATAACTCACAAAGATACTGATACTCTTTAGGATGTTTGACAGGGTCCATTCCTAAGCCTAACGCATGAATTACTTCAACAGCAGTCATTAGTCTCTCCTCTGATCTGCTTGTTCTGCACGACTAATTCTAGTGTAATCTGGTTGTAGTCCAATAGCATGACTAATTTTTACGTCAATCCTAGACACATCGTGGTTCATAGTAGCTACCCTACTATCTAATCCTTTAATAATACCAGCCATACCGTTCACTGAACTAGTTACACCATCTAAAATAAATTTTAGCGTTAAAAATACAAAATAACCTGCTGCTAGTGCAGATGCAATAGGAAATCCTACATCTGCTACTAATTTAAAAAAATCACCCATAGTTTTCGCTCCTACTATATCTATTTATAAATATAGTATGAAGTATATTTTTTGGATTATGATGTTTGTTGGCTTTAGCCTAATAATATATTGGCTAATAGATTGGCAGAATAAGCATGAAGATGGAGAATAATCCGTTGACAATTTATAATGCAGAATTTATACTAAAAGTTATTGCTGTATGAAGCAAAGAGAAAAGTGTTCTGGACGCGGGTTCGACTCCCGCCTGGTCCACCAGAAAACTTTCTGTAGTAGCTACACTGGAACAACTGAAATACTTGCCAATTCTAGACAGAGCAAGGACCAGCCAGGAAGAGAAGGGCTACCGTGGATTCAAGCGCCACAGAGAGTTTCCTAATGGGCCAGTCATGGTTTCGACAGGGCAAAGAGTAACAGAGTGGACAGCAGGGTAGGCGATGACCCTAAATCAAGCAAAATCCATAAATGCAAACACAGCATTTAAGTTCTATGAAGTAGACGTCGACGTTTCAGCAATGAACGACGAAGAGTTTGCTTTAGCTGCCTAAGAAACAGCAAGAACCGGGGCAGTTATGCCTTGTTACCCAAAATAGCAATAGGGCCTTTGGGCCCTATTTTTTATTCTTTTGTAAACAAATATAGGATTAAGGCGTTATATAGTTAACACAATAGAATTGTGTTTTTACAAAGGAAATTATTATGAAATTAGTTGCAACTTTAATCGCTGCCATGTTCGCTACTGCTGCTATGGCTCAAACTGCTGCTCCTGCTAAGAAGGAAGAAGCAAAACCGGCTGCTGCCGCACCCGCTGCCAAGCCAGCTGAAAAGAAGGCCGAGCCTGCCAAAAGCGAGCCTGCTAAGAAAGACGAAAAGAAATCAGCTGAGCCTGCTAAAAAGTAATCCTCAAGACATCGAGGATACTGAAGAACTAGTTTTAGATATTGATCTACAAATTGGTTATCGAAGGATTCACATCCCCGATGATTTAGTTGAAGATGATTTATCAGAATATGTTCTTTGGAGATTATTTTTAGCAAGACAATTGGCTTTGCTGAAATATAATCAAAGGTGGACTTGATCCACCTTTTTTATAGACATTCGATTTATAGAGCTATATAATAACTGTATGACAGACACCTGTCGTTACAATAAAAAGGAAATTAAAAATGAAGAAAATGTTAATCTCAGCTATTTTAGCTATCGCAGCAAGTTCTGCTTCTGCTCAAAACTTTGTTTCTGTCGATGTTGACAGAGTAAAAGGTCTTAATGGTGCAGCAGACAGTACAGCTCAATACGTTCGTGCTGGCAAGACAATTGGAGATCTTCAATTTGGTCTACAAAGTCGCACTGCTACAGTAAACGGTGGAGGTATGCTTAATAGTCTTGAAGTAACTACTGCTTATAATAAGCTTTCCGTTCTAGGACTTAAACCATTCTTTGGTGTTGGTCATGACAACGGTTTTAATGCCCCTTCTAAAGGATCTTATCAATATGGTCTTGTTGGTGCAACTACCGGTGCTAAAGTTGGCCCAGGTTTTGCCCTAGTCGGTGCTAAGACTCGTGTTAACTGGGACGATGCTAATCCTAAGCAGACAGTGGGTTTTGCAACTTATATGTTGCCAGTGGCTAAAAATGTTACATTAAACTTTAATGCTAGCAAGTCATGGCAAGACATTAAGGAAAATGCCTATGGTTTAGGTCTTGGTTTTAATTTCTAATTAAAACTAAAATAAGCCAAAAGGGTCTTGACAGACCCTTTTCTTTTTTGTAAAATAGACACACTGTAGCAACTTAAAGTTTAATAACATGACTTACTTTCTCAAATCAGGCAATACATATCGTGTTTCTAAGAAAGAAGCACTGGATCTAAGAGAAACTCTTCCTGCTGGCAACTACGTCATCAAGAAGAACGAAATGACCGGCGAACTTTTTCTAGAAGCAATCGACAAGTTCGAAATCAAAGGCAAGGTCTACGGTGACACAGCCAAACGTGCCGACCGTATTCTATATTCTTTTAACGATCGTCCCTCTACCACTGGTGTAATGCTTACTGGTGAAAAAGGTTCGGGCAAAACTTTGCTTGCCAAAATGCTGTCAGTTAAAGGCTATGAGCAAGATATCCCTACTATTGTTATCAATCAACCTTGGTGCGGCGAATCTTTCAACGCTTTTATCCAAAGTATTGAACAGCCTGTAATTGTTGTCTTTGATGAATTTGAAAAAGTCTATGACGAGTCGGATCAAGAGCTTATGCTTACACTTCTTGATGGTGTTTATCCTACCAAGAAGTTGTTTGTTCTGACCTGTAATGACAAATGGCGTGTTAATCAACACATGCGTAATCGTCCTGGCCGAATTTTCTATAGCCTAGAGTACAAAGGTCTTGAAGCAGACTTCATTCGTGAATACTGTGAAGACAATCTCAAGGCTAAAGAACATATTGAAAAGATCATTGGCATTGCCGGTACGTTCGGACAGTTTAACTTTGACATGCTTAAAGCTCTTGTTGAAGAAATGAATCGATTCAATGAAACTCCGCAAGAAGCAATGGAACTGCTTAACACTAAACCTGAGTATTCCGAAGAGTCCCGTTATAAGATTAAACTTCTTATCAACGGAGAAGAGCTAGCTGAAACTAACTTTGAAGAAAAGGAATGGCACGGTAACCCGCTTACCAAGCGTGTTCATATTAGTTACAAGAATTTCTTCGAACCGGATGAAGAAGACGGCCCCGACGCAATTAGTGAATTTGATTGGGAAAGCAAGACCTTTGAACCTTCTAATCTTAAGAAGATTGACGATAATGGCAACAAGTTTGTCTTTGTTGGATCAGATGGTACTACTTTGGTTCTTACCAAAGTTAAGGAACAAAGCTACCGTTACTGGGACGCTTTTTGATAATTACTGCCAGACCTGTAAATGACCTCGGTCTTCTGGCTCCGCTGACGCGAAAACAGGATGGGCTGCGCTCACGGGGTTGATAGTTATCCTGACACACAAAAACTATCAATTAATTTTTTCTATTATTGCAATAAAAATAATTATTGCAAAAAACTATTGATTTCCTATTTTAATAGGATATATAATATACACATAGAACAGCAGTTCTAAGTTTTCAACACACAAGGAGAAACACATGAAAACAGTTGGTGATAAATTAGAAGCATTTGCCGTTACAGGCGTTAATCCAGGTAAAGACGATTTCTTTACTATTACAGAAAAATCATTCGAAGGTAAGTGGAAGGTAATTGTCTATTACCCAAAAGATTTTACTTTTGTATGTCCTACTGAAATTGTAGCATACGACAAACTATTCCAAGACTTTGCCGACCGTGATGCAGTATTGCTTACAGGAAGCACAGATAATGAATTTTGTAAACTTGCCTGGCAAGCAGCTCATCCTGATCTAAAGAAAATTAAGCATATTCAGTTTGCGGATACACAGCGAGGAAATGGATTTACTAACTTGAGTTTAATCGAGCAACTAGGAGTATTCTATGCTCCAGCAGGTGCCGCACTTCGAGCAACATTCATCGTTGATCCAGACAATGTTATTCAGCATGTCACAGTCAACAATTTGAACGTTGGTCGTAGTCCAGAAGAAACACTTCGTGTATTAGATGCGCTACAAACTGGAGAACTCTGCGCCTGCAACCGTACCATCGGCGGCGAGACTCTGTAATGTTAGAAACCATCTGCGAAACACTAGTAGAAGCTTACCGCCGTAATTGGATCACCAGTCGCGATGGTAATGTCAGTATACGACACCACGATCGTAATCACTTTTACATTACGCCCAGTGGTGTTCGTAAACAAACACTACAACCTGATCAGTTTAAAAAAATTGGTATTTTGTATCAGCCCGCAGAAAGATGGAATTGGACAGAATTACCTTACAGTGACATCAGTTCAAATCTAAGGCCAAGTGGCGAGCTTCCTCTTCATTTTGGTTTGCAAAAAAGAATGGGGCAACACAGCGATGATGTTCGTGTAGTAGTACATTTACATCCTACTTACTGTGTTGCGGCCATGCATGCCGGCATTGACCTAAGTACGATTGTTAATGACTTTCCGGAACTTAGTCGTTATACGAAGGTAGCACCAAATGTCCCAGATGTTCCACCGATAAGTCAAGAACTGGCTGATCGTTGTCATGAAAATTTAAAGTTAGATCATGAAGGTAACATTGCTTATGATATCGTAGGCATTAAGGGACACGGTGTTGTAGCTATTGACACTAGTCCGTGGCGGGCGTTTGAACATATTGAACGACTCGAACATATCTGTAAAATAGTGTTAGCATCTGGAGTTCAACATGATTGATTGTATGATTATCGGTGATAGTATTGCTGTAGGTACAGCCATGTATCGACCAGACTGTGTAAGTTACAGCCGGGGTGGTTGGAATAGTTGGCAATGGAATAAAGATTACTTGCCTGTTGCTAGCTCCAAGCAACCAAAGACTTTGATTATTAGTCTAGGAGCCAATGATCACAAGGGTGTTAAGACAGAAGAAGAACTAAGAAAGATGCGATCGTCTATTAAAGCTGATCGTGTTTTCTGGATAAGTCCGGGTGCAGAACGTAAACCTATTCCACAAGGTGCTATTGAACGCATTGCTAAAGAATACGGTGATACAGTTCTTCCTCGTCCTGAGAAACACATGAGTGCTGACGGAGTACATCCCACCGGTACAGGTTATAAGCTAATCGGAGAACAGACAAAATGAGTTTTATTGAAACAGTAAAAAGCGCATTGCCAGAATATGCAAAGGATACCAAGTTAAACTTGGACGCTGTCCTTTTGCGTAGTACGTTAGATCCTGATGTAGCTATGGGTTGTGCTGTAGCCGCACTAGCCGCAACTGGCAACGGAAAGGTACTAGCTGTTATGTTAGCAGATGCACCTGTTCACGCAGAGTCTGCTATGTGTGCTGCTAGTATCATGGCACAAAACAATGTATGGTACCCATATGTTGAAATGGCAGATGACGAACAGCTAAAAGGATTGCCCGCACAGTTACGCATGAACGCTATTGCTACGCATGGCGGAACTACTAAAGCAAATTTTGAAGCATTCAGTTTGGCAGCTAGTATTGTTGGAAAGTGTCATTTCTGTGTCAAGGCACATTATGACACTCTCAAAAAGGAAGGCTACACTGTAGAACAACTTCGCGATATTGGACGTATTGCCGCAGTAATGAATGCTGTGGCCAAAGTCTTGAATAGTTAAACATGCATTAAGTAAATAAAAGGAGCCCTGTGCTCCTTTTATTTTTAAAAAATGGCTAATAAATTCTGTCGATTTTTAGGTAATCAGTATCGCTTTGATCTTAATGGCATTGCTCCGTGTTGCTATTATAAAAAACGAGTTGATTTTTTTGATCAAGATCAATTTAACAATTTCCATACATCGTTAGTTAAGCAGACTGAATGGACTGATGAATGTTCGCATTGTCTTAAACTTGAAGAACAAAAGTTAGAGTCTCCGAGACAATCATCTCTTATTCTACCTGAGTTTTTTGGACTAAGTCAAGAGGAAGATCCTGATGAGATAACATCAATAGAAATACAAACAGACACTGACTGCAACGGTGCTTGTTTGATGTGTGGCCCACATTCTAGTACTACTTGGCAAAAACACGAAGCTAAATTTAATTCTAGTATTAAAATAGTTGAAAATAATAAAAGTAGTTTAGATCAACGATTTAATAGAATAAAAGAAATTGTTGACTTTTCTAAATTAAAAAGTATAAATTTTGCCAATGGCGGAGAAACTTTAAAATCAGATACTCATTTACAATTTTTGAGAGAAATTAATAAAACTGGAAATTTAAAAAATATTAAAATATTTTATGTTACTAACGGAAGTATAAAACCGAATGAAGAAACTGTTAGTTATTGGAGACAAGCTAAAGAAGTTAATCTTTCAGTTAGTATAGATGGCATCGACGAGCATTTTGAATATTTGAGATGGCCTTTAAAGTTTTCTCACATTAAGGAAAATTTAAATTTTTATTTAGATTTAGATATACCCGGAACTTTATCTTTTAGTTACGCAGTTACTCCCTTTAGTGCATTTTATTATGATAGGTATATGAATTGGAGTAAAGATTTTTTTAAAGAGAAATCTAAAAATTTGAAAAACTTATCTATCGTCGAACCGTTTTCTCATCCGTTTGCAGCAGGGGGAGTCATCAATATGACATGTGTTCCTCCTAGACTAAGATTTGCAATTATAAAAAAATTTGGTGCTAACCATCAAATATCTAAATTAGTTGAATCATTTAATTCAACAAAATATCAAGAATTTATTAATTATGTGGAATTACAAGATCAACGTAGAAGTTTAAATTTTAGAGAAGTGTTTCCAGAAATAGAAAGTTATTTTTCTAATAGCTTAAAAGAACAAATATGAACAACGACAAACTTGGATTTTATCTAGTAGGGTGGAAAAAATTTCACAACAAAATTTTAGCATTAATGGAACATAAAAAAACTGGGTATGAAATTTTCTGGATATTTAATGATAAAATATTTGAAAACATTAATTGGTCTCTTCCTATAGAAGAAGATTTGTTTTCAATATATAAAAGAAGAGCCCAGCAGCTAAGAGACAATTATAATTATCTAATTTTATACTACAGTGGTGGCGCCGACAGTGCGGCTATTTTACATACGTTTATTCATAACAACATTTTTCTAGACGAAGTTGTTATGCAATTTCCGCAGCCAGTAGAAAAAAAATTTAATGATGTAGATACTAGCTTTGGAAATTTTTATTCAGAAATTAAGTATAGTGCTATACCGTATTTAAAAAAATTAGAAAGTAAGATAAACTCGAAAACTAAAATTAGATATGAAGATCTATCTAACCGAGTAGACATATTAACAGATGATTATTGGACTGATTCTATTCAGCTAAACACTAATTTTACAATATCTGGTGTCCTAAGACAATTAGTAAATGAGCAAAGCAATTATAATCTAAGATTAGGTAGTACAAATAAAAAAATAGCTAATATATATGGTATAGACAAACCGTTGGTATATTTTGACGGGACTGATTATTATTGTTTTTTTAGAGATGTTGATGCATATCATTTTTGTGTACAGCCTCATAGTAATTATTTTACAGAATTTTTTTATTGGACACCTGATATGCCTGAACTAGTTGTAAAACAAGCACAAGAAGTTAAAAAAAATTGTCAACAGGATGCGTGGGCACGGTATATGGCTTCACAGATTCTATCTAAAAATTTAAAAGAGTTTCGTCCTATACTCCATCCAATAATATATCCAAAAGATTTAGAAATAGGTCTTCAGGTTGAAACTAATAATGCTCTTAGTATTATTCGCCCCATGGATCAGTGGTTTTGGCAAACTACTGATAAAAAAATTCAAAATAATTTTTTACATGGTATTAATAAATTTCAACCTCTTATTGATACTAAACACGCAGTTAATGGCAACATAGCCTACGGAGTAGCTGCTCACAAATCAAAATTTTACAAACTATGAAAAAACTTATATTTTTATTTTTTACATTTTTAAGTATTTCTTGTTTTGGTAAACAAGACGCTGAACTTATAATTCCAGCAGCACCAGGTGGAATTTCTGACGTAGCAGCTAGAGTTTTATTAAAGCATATAAATGATGAAAATTTTAAATTTGTATTAGATTACAAACCCGGCGCTGGCACTTTGTTAGCAATAAATCATACTGCGTCTAATAAAAATGGCACTTCTATATTGATAATTACAAACTCTATTGCGACGTTGCCTTTTTTACCAGACACATCAGCATCATATGATTTAGTAAGAGATTTTATTCTAGTAGATTATATCGGTTCTGAACCTTTAATTATTTTAACAAAGAATGATGGAAAAATTAATAGTTTTACAGAGTTAATCAATAGAAGTACCGTTGAATTTTTACCATACGGAACCGCAGGCTTCGGTACAACGCAACATACTATCATGTCATTGATCGCTAATAAAAATAGCAATTTTGTTAATGTTCCGTATAAAGGTGAAAGTCATGTTCTAACTGCTCTATTAACTGGAGAAATAAAATTTTCAGCACTAAGTATTCCGATATCTAAAAGTTTAATAGCAGAAGAAAAACTAAAACCATTAGCAGTTTTTTCTAATAATAGGCTTAAAGAATATCCTAATATACCTACAATAAAAGAGCTAGGCATAAATGATAGACAATTCCAAAGATATCTTATTTTAGTAGCTAATAAAAATGCAGATCAAAAGATTATAAATCATATAAGGACAAAGATGAATAATCAAGATTTAAAAAAAGAATTAATCAATTTGGGTTTTGATATAACCAAACCAAATTTAAATAATTTTTTCTTAAATGAATTATCTAAAATGAAAAACATTATTAAAGATTATAATTAACATTTTCTAAACATGAACTTTGAAATAACAAAATTCCCTATCATAATATTTTCTAATTACAGGACAGGGTCAACCGCTCTCGGGCATTACCTATCTAAAAAAACCGGATTAGAATATGTTAATGAACCAATATATCGAAAGATAGATTTTGATGCATTAATGTCTTATAGAAATTCTGGTAATAAAAATTACATTTTAAATTTTATGGCAGACCATGCCGAGCAAGATAATTTTTACAAAACTATTTTAGAAGAAGATTCCTTTAAAATAAAATTAAAAAGGCAAAATAAAATTGATCAGATTTCTAGTTATTATATAGCTGCTATGACTAACACTTGGATAACTGAAAAATCAAATATTATCAACGATTATAGTGTACAATTAGATAAAGATGTGTTAAGACAATCATTTAGAAGAATTTTGCATAATGATATGTTAATAGATTCTTGTAAGGTCAATTTTGATCTTTCATTAACATATGAAGAATTAGGATTCTTAGAAGGTATACATTTAAAATTAACAGTTCCTCCAAAAAATATTAATGCTGTTAAAAACTTAGTAAAAGTATTACTAAAATCTAAGTTTATAGAAGAACTAAATATCTAAGATATAAGGAGATAATAACATGTCTTTCATTTTGACTATGAAAACAACCAGAAAACAGGTAGAAGATGATGTGTATATAATGCCGAGATATTTTGATAACATTAGGAACCATTTAGTAGCAATAGGTAAACTTTTAGAGACATCGGTTAACTGGTCTTCTGACGGATTAGAGAGAACTGTCATATGGAAATTTGATAGTAAGAGTTCTTACGAAGAATGGAATACAAATCCTGTTATTGTTGATGCGTTTACAGAATTAGAAGCATATAATTTATCAAAAGACATTACTAGAGAAGTATTAGTGGAAGAAATTGAATAATAGCATGTTTTGTAAATCGTTAACTAATGCAGTAAGTTTTAGGCTTCCTGGAGATTCAAATACTCTTACATTTAATCCCTGTTGTTTGTATGAAGAATATATACCTTTTCATCCAACAATTTTTAAAAAAGAAAGAGAAAAATTTTCAAAAGCAAATGATTTTTTGCCAGGCTGTAAAAAATGTGAACTCAAAGAAAAGACACATAATACTAGTTTAAGATTAAGATCAAATGATGTTATTCCAGACGGTTTAGATGACAAAATTTATAAATTAGAAATAGTTTTAGATACTACTTGTAATGCAGCTTGTATTCAATGCGGAACAGCTCAAAGTTCTCTTTGGCGGCAACAAGTAGCAGAAATTAAGGGTCAGCACATTCAACCATTACAACAAATAGATTCGAGAATTGAGAAGATTAAACAATTTGTTGATATCAATGAAATAAATTTTTTTCATTTTTGGGGTGGAGAACCTTTACTTACAGATACACACTTAAAATTTATAAATGAAATAAAAAATCCACAAGATGTTGTACTAGCGTATACTTCAAATTGTAGTATTTTTCCTAAAGACAATGTATTAAAAACTTGGGAGAAATTTAAATCAGTTAGAATCGGTTTAAGTATCGATGGCATAGAAGATCGGTTTCATTATATTAGATGGCCCCTATATTGGGATAAGGCTAAACGCAATATTGAAATGTTTAGAGATGATACCCCTTCTAATATGACATTTCATATAAATTGTTGTATTATTCCTTTGAATATTTTATATGTTGATGAATTAGGCAATTACCTTAAAGAGAATTTCTATAGAAATAAAAATGGGTCTCAAATAAATTACAACTTTATAAGAGGGGAAGGTTCACTTGATATTGCTTATACACCTATGAGTCTTCGAGAAGAAGTTTGGAAACAGCTTGGACAAGATCATGTAGTGAGCAATGTACTTAAAGAAGTTGAAATTTTAGAACCTAATGCAATGATAAGTTATTTAGATTTTTGGGATACTCGACGTAATTTAAATTGGAGAGAAATATTTCCAGAAGTTGCTAAACACTTTTAAAAAAATTTATACTTGTGGTTAACAGGTGTAAATAAGTTTTTTATAAAGGTTTATATGGCGCAACGTATTTTAATAATGGGTTTACCCGGTTCTGGAAAAACTTATTTCGCAGAACGTCTTAAGAAATATCTAGAAGATTTTTCTACAACAGATCAAATACCTGCTGAGCGAATGATGCATTTAGAAATGCCACCTGCATTTTGGAAGGCTACCGTAGATTGGTTTAATGCAGACGATGTTCGTAGGAAATTTAATGATTGGGATTTTAGTAGAGACGGTCGAATTCGACAAAGTCTTAGAATGTTAGAATTTGCACTTAAATGTTCGGGAGATTTTGTCATTTGTGATTTTGTTGCACCTTTGCCCGAAATGCGTCATAATTTTAAAGCAGACTGGACAATCTGGATGGATACTATTGATGCGGGTCGCTACGAAGACACAAATAAGGCATTTGTACCGCCAGACATTTATGACTTTCGAATTACTGAGCAAAATGCAGAAAAATGGGTCGAGTTTGTAGGAAGTCACATACTTGACAATCGTCGTCGTCCAACATTTGATTGGAAAAAAGAAACGGTTCAGATGTTAGGAAGATGGCAACCTTGGCATGCTGGCCACCGCAAACTTTTTGAACGGTCAATTGCTAAAACTGGTCAAGTAATAATACAAATTCGAGATTGTCAAGGTTGGCAAGGATCTAATCCATTTGCTATCGAACAGGTAAAAAATTATATTAAGCGCGATTTAGATCCGTTATATCAAGGACAGTATGAAATTCAAGTCGTTCCTAATATCGTAAACATCACCTATGGCCGAGATGTAGGATATAAAATAGAACAAGAAATATTTGATGATGCTACACACAGTATCAGCGCTACAAAAATTCGTAAGGAACTAGGTCTAAAATAAGACATGACTATTCTATCTTTAAAAAGGCCTCCGTACGACTCGTTTAGTTTTAGACTATTTTTTAGATTAAGCAATAGCATTCCTCAAGCCGACAAAATTTATATTTGGTCTATTGTTATGGAATCTAATTATAAACTAAATTATGAATACAATGGAGAAATTATTTCTGAGTGTGAAACTGACTTTAGACAAAAACTTATAGATTTTATTAGCAATCCAATAGTTATTCTAGGAGTAAAAGACCATTTAACTGCTGGTAATTTTAATCCTTGGAACGAAAGTAAGCCGTCGTCTGTAAATTATTTAGAAGACATGATTAAATTTTATTCAGATAAAAAGTTTATTTTGTTCACTAGTCTAGAAAACTTAGATCAATATCTAAATTTAAGCAATCTAACTATCATTCCTTGGGGAGGAGATATTACTAACCAAGAGTCAGAATACAAAAAATTAGAACCAGTACTAGAAAAAAATTTAAACAGTTCTTATACATATATTAGTCTTAATAGAAATCATAGAAATCATAGAACAGTGGCCCTTTCTAAATTGTTTAGTTTAGGACTTGAAAAGTACGGATTAATTTCATGTATGTTTAAAGAAAAATTAACCGAGATGCCAAGTTGGCCTTTTAAAAAAAACGATACTATTTTTGAAGGATTTGATAAATTAAAAAAATATTCGTTCAACATTGTCGATGACGAGAATATTTACGGTAAGAATCCAAATTCAAATGTTGAAAATTTTAATTTTAAATTAAAAAATTATTATAGCGATGTATTCATTGAAATAATTAATGAAACATCTTTTACTGAAAAATGTTTTAATTTAACTGAAAAAACCTTAAACAGTTTTTATGGTTGTAATTTTCCAATAATGTTATCTAGTGCAGGTTCAGTAGAATTTTTAAGAAATATCGGTTTTGACATGTTTGACGATATAATTGATCACAGTTATGATTTAATTGTTGACCCTATTGACAGGATACATTCTGCTATCTATAATAACAAAAATTTATTAATGGGAGAAGCCAAAGAATTGTGGCCAAAGAATATTGATAGATTTTTATCAAATGTTGATATTGCTAAAAATAAAATGTACTCTTATTTTTCTAATCGAGCTCAGACAGAGTTTTATAAGGTATTAAATGAAGACTTACAATAACGATGATTCTTTTTTTATGTGCATAAAAATTCCGTTTTCATATATCGGAGTTAACGAAATTAAATCTTGGTTCCAACAAATTTTTTTAAGAAAGCAAAGACTAATCATAGACGAAGAATTAGATCTATCACATGCAAATTTAGAACAAAGGCTAGAATGGTACCCGGGAATTTCTACAATAAGCGTTGTCACAAATCCTTGGGCTAGAGTGTATATTGCATATAATCATGTTCGAAGAAAAGAAACATTTTTCAACCAGCTTGCATCATTAGAATTTAATGAATTTATTTCTACAATAGATAGGTTAGAAATAGATGATTCTTATAATTTTTGGTACAATCCTTTAGCATCACAAGCTAGTTGGCTAGAGTCAAAGGATAAAAAGGCTGATTACATCTTCAAAGTAGAAAATTTAGATGAAGAATTTAAAGTTATTCAAGAATATTTTAAAACAACAGATAAAATAATTTGGTACGATCGAGTGCCAGAATACAAGCAACATTATAACAGTAGATCGATAGAAATAGTCGAAAAACTCTTCAAAGAAGATATTGAAAAATTTGGCTACTCATTTGATTGATATAGCCAAAATTAATTGACATCTGAACCGAAGTGTCATATAATAACACTATTGCAACAACACACAGAGCGACTCAAATGATTCTTAATACTGCGCCGCAGGATCAGGCTATCCTTTCCAATGTAGGCGAAATTGGCGAATTCCGTATCCGTAATTCGGCAAAAGCATTCAATATTCTTTCAAGTGGACTTTATGCTAACAAAATTCGGGCCATTATTCGTGAGCTTAGTTGCAATGCTGTGGATAGTCATGTTGCCGCTAATTGCCCTAATACACCATTTGATATTCATCTTCCAAATCAACTAGAACCCTGGTTTGCCATTCGCGACTATGGTGTAGGACTAGATCATGAACAGGTCATCAACATCTACACTACGTACTTTGAAAGCACGAAAACTGCTTCAAACGAGTTTATTGGTGCTTTGGGTCTTGGCAGTAAGTCTCCTTTTAGTTATACTGATAATTTTACTGTCACTGCCACCAAGAATGGTCGACGTGGCATCTACACGGCCTTTATCAACGAACAAGGTATCCCCAGCATCGCGTTAATGTCTGAAGAACAAAGTGAAGAACCTGCTGGGGTTGAAGTAAAGTTTGCTGTTAACAATTACAATGACTTTGGAAAGTTTCAACAAGAAGCTCGCAACATCTACAAATACTTTAGCCTGCGACCCGTAATCACCGGCGCCAGCGGCTTTAAATTTGAAGATCAAGCCTATGACAGCAAAGACATTATTCCCGGTGTTCACCAAACTAAATCTGGTGGCCGTAGCACAGCCGTTATGGGCAATATTGCCTACGACATTGCTGTGCCAGAAAGCGACAAGAGTCTAGGTGATCTGCGTCCGTTGTTGAATTGCGGACTGGAAATTCATTTTGCTATCGGTGAATTGGACTTCCAAGCCAGTCGTGAAGGTCTTAGCTATATTCCGCAGACTGTGGAAGCTATTAGGCAGAAGCTCACAGCTCTTAATGCTGTATTGGTAAACAAGCTCAAACAAGAAGCTGACGCTATCGCTAATCTTTGGGAACGGGCTGTGTTTCTTGCCGGCCGTAAGCATAACAATCTCTGGTCAGCGGCAGTAGCAGCTTATGGTGCTATTCCTACGTTTGATCCCAAAGCCTACGCCGGCTTAGCCAAGCTAACTGCCAAAGTTGATGAAGTCAGCCAAAAGTACAACATCCGAATCTCAGGATTTCAAAAGGTCAGTGGTGTAATGACCATGTCTCCTATTAAGACTATAACTGCTCACGGTCCTACTAAGGATGACGGAACTCGTGACACCTGGCAAGAATATCAATTTGTCGTTAACCTCGACGATCATTTTATTGTCAATGATATCAAACGTGGCGCAAAAGAACGTGCCAAATATCATTATCGCAATGATAAGTCTAAGGTTCACAGCCGTAACGTGTTTGTCCTTGAGGCTGTAGACAAAGACAAAGCTATGCGACTCAACGAATTCTTTGCTAGTATTCACGAACCTCCTGTGGCACAACGTCTGTTGGCATCTGGTCTTACTGAAAAACCTCGTGACAACAGCGGCAATTATGGGAAGGCCAGTGTACTCAAATTAGTTGAAAGTCGTCGTGGTCGACGCAGTTATGTTATGGCTTGGAATAATGCTGGTACTGTAGCAGACTATGATTCTACTAAGAACTTCTATTATGTAGAAATGGATCACTGGACTCCTGTAGGTATTCCTTGTAAGGATATTAAACAGTTTTATGAACTGATTAACCGAGCCGGAGTCTATGATGGGATCATCTACGGTGTACGTAAGAAAGATATTCCCGAAGTTAAGAAGTTGAAGAATTGGATTGAACTAGGTAGTTTTGTTCGTGCCAAACTTCAAGCCACTGACATGAACAATCTTATGAGTTTGGTTAAAGAAAGCATTGACTACAAGAATTTTTTCAAGTATACTAGCTCTAAGCTAAATCAAAATAGTCCTTACTATAAGCTTTATTCTGAGTTCAAAGATGTAGAAAATATTGATTCACATAAGCGTCATTATATTGAACAGCTCTACAGAGCTTACGGTATTGTTGTCGCTAATGTAAATCCTCAAAGTTTGATCGAAGATTATCGCAATCAAGTAGTTCAACTCAAACAACGGTATCCTATGCTGACTCAACTGAGTGGATATGGTACAGATGTAAACGTAGTGGTAGATTATATTAACATGGTAGATCAAGTGAAAGGCATTTAAAATGAGTTATCCGTTTATTATTCAAGGCAATAATGTTACTGTGGTCATCGGTAACAAACCGCACACTATTAGCAAGACACACATCACTTACCAAAAGGTAGTTGATGCTGTCAAAGCAGGAGATTGGAACACAGTTCGAGATGTGATTGAGCCTAAGAAGGTTGTGCTCAATTACGGACAAGGCCATCTTAGCATTCAAGGTGAGACTCTGTTCTGGAAGGGTGTAGAGTTTCATAACGCTCTTAGCAAGCGTATGATCCAAATGCTTCAGGATGGGTTTGATATTAATCCTATGGTTCTGTTTATGGAAAATCTTTTCCAGAATCCCAGCAAGCGGGCAGTTGATGAACTTTACGGCTTCTTGGAAAAGAACAATCTGCCTATTACTCCAGAAGGTCATTTCCTTGCCTACAAAAAAGTTCGTGGGGATTACAAAGACTGTCACACTGGCACTATGGATAATAGTGTAGGTCGTGTAGTCGAAATGGAACGTAATCAAGTAGATGACAACAAAGATAATACTTGTTCAACTGGTCTACATTTTTGCTCTATGGAGTACCTTTCCAGCTTTGGCGGTGAACGTACTGTGATCGTTAAGATCAATCCTCGCGATGTTGTTAGTATTCCTAGCGACTATAACAATTCAAAAGGCCGTACTTGCCGTTATGAAGTGATTGGCGAACTAGGTGTTGATCCTGAGCAGGCCTTCACTGCACCAGTTCAAGCTACTGCCCACGAAAGCGAACCTCACGGTTATTGATCATGATTCGAGTTGTATTTCTCTTTTTAATCGTAACATTGATAATTTTTGGTGCTATTTGGGGTGCCAAAAAATTGTCAGGACAGCAGATTATAGACTTGACAAAAATTGGTGTCACTGCTATAATTAGTGCATCAGTTGCACTTGCTCTGATGTTTATTTTGGTGGAACTTTTTTAAGGGGTTATATGATTAATGATTTTTGGCTAAGACCTTTGTATTTTGTACTAGGTTTTGTTGTTTGTTTTTATCTTTTTTCAATTGGAGTAATGTAATGAACCGTTTTGCTACCCTTAGTCTTATTGCCGCCGCAGTCCTTGCCACTGGCTGTACCCGTATTGAAACTGGCGAGGTCGGTGTTCGTGTTGGTTTTGACAAGCAGGTCAAGCCCGGCGAGCTCATGCCTGGGTCTTTTAATCAAGTTTTGATCGGTGATGTTCTTACCTTCCCGGTTAAGGATGTTAATGTTACTTTGGATAACATGACTCCTGTGGCTAAAGATAACAGTACAATGAAAGATTTTGATGCTGTTGTTGTTTATAATATCAATTCACAGCAAGTGGCCGAACTTTACAGCCAAAAAAACCGGGCCTTCCACGCCGAGCATAAAGGCGATGTTTACTTGATGTATAACTACATCGTTCAAAATGCTCGTAATGCTATTTACAAGGCTGCTCGTAAGTACGAAGCTCTTGATATGGCAGATAATCGAAGTGAAATGGAAAACTTCATCAAGGAAGAAATTGTTCGAAATCTTGCTGAAGAAAAATTGGACGGTAGTATTAGTATTAGTCAAGTGCTGATTCGTAATGTTGTGCCTGCTGATACTGTAGTACAAAGTGCTAATGATTTGGTGCGTGCCAAGAACGAGCTCAAGCAGAAGGAAGTTGAAGTGAAGACTGCCGAAGCTGAAAGCCGTCGAATGGCTGCTCTAGCTAACAACTCAGCTAGTTCCATTGCGTTCATGAACGCACAGGCTGCACTTAATATCTCCGAAGGTATTAAAAACGGTAAGGTTCAAACTATTGTTGTTCCTAGCAACATGACTAGTTTGATGTTGCCGAAGTAACATGACACCTAACACTAACAAATGGCGTCTTTGGATGCTTGAGGTTTATACAAAATGAAAGTCACAGTTCGCAATCCAGAATTTGCCCGTAAAAATATTTGGTTCTTCGAACAGCCTGAATTTTTTGAATACGAAGGCGAAGAAGTCAAACTTAAATGGACAACTCCGGGCGAACTGTGTCTTACTACGGGTATTATGGATTTTCCTGTAAGGGTTATCCAAAGAAAAAATATTGTAAAAATTAACAATAAGCCTGTAGATCAAAAAATGGATACCCAGGTAATTACTAAGGTTATTAAAGGAAGCAAAGGCGATGAATACATTGTCACAAACGCTAACGGAAAATGGGCCTGTAGTTGTCCAGGATTCCAGTTTAGAAAATCTTGTAAACATACAACATAAAGATTTTCTAGGACGTAAATTATCTATTGGTGATCGTGTAGTAATTATGCATGATCTTCATAAAAAATTTCGATTAGCACAAGTAGTATCTTTTACTGACAAAAAGGTAAAAGTAAAATACGGTGATAGACGCTGGGATACAAAAACTACCGAAAGTCACAGAATGATTAGGGTAGAAGGTCCTGATCTTACTTGGTATTTAATATCGCAATCCTAAATTATTTTTACCCTTTAAGGGTTAAATATAATTTTAAGGAGAAGCCGCTATGAAAAAAATACTAGCGGTTGCGTTCCTATTCTGCTTTACTAGCACCATAGCCAACGCACAAGTTGGACCTCAATTCAGACAAATTCCTAAACCTGTATTATGCGGGCCTATTGATGTAATCTTTAAAGCTCTAGCAGAAGAAGATATTAACGAAAAACCCGTTTGGGCTGGTAAAAGCGATGATGAAAAATCAGACTTTGCTATTTTTGTAAATCCTAAGACTAGTGCGTTTACTATTTTACAATTTGGTAAAGAGTGGGGTTGCATTTTAGGTGTTGGAAATAAATCTCAAAGATTTGATAATTTCGTCAAAAGTTAGTTTTTTAATCATACTGTAATCTTTTTGTGTTTAAATAATGGTGTGTTATATCACATCACTAACAAGGAGAAACACAGTGAAAAAACTATTCGTGACACTACTGGCGGCATTAGCCGTTACAGCACAAGCACAAACCACAATCAACGGAGCCGGGGCAACATTTCCGGCTCCTTTGTATTCAAAGTGGGCAGAGGCCTATAACAAAGAAACTGGTATTAGAGTAAACTATCAGAGCGTAGGTAGTGGTGCCGGAATTAGACAGATCGAAAGCAAAACTGTTACATTTGGCGCAAGCGATATGCCCCTTAAAGATGATAGACTATCTAGTATGGGAGCAACACAATTTCCTACGGCAATAGGTGGAGTAGTTCCAGTTATTAACTTAAAAGGAATTGAACCTGGTAGTATGAAACTAACCGGGCCTGTTATTGCAGATATTTTCTTAGGTAAAATCAAACGTTGGAACGACCCTGCTATTACAAAATTAAATCCTACATTAAAGTTACCCGATCAAGAGATAGTAGTTGTTCGTCGTGCAGACGGCAGCGGCACAACATTTATTTGGACTAATTATTTGAGTAAAGTTAGTCCTGAATTCAAAGACACTATAGGTGAAGGTACCGCAGTCAACTGGAAAGTAGGTGCCGGTGGTAAAGGCAATGAAGGTGTTGCAGCTATGGTTCGACAACTTCCAGGCACATTAGGTTATGTTGAGTATGCCTATGTTAAGCAGACTAAAATGAATTGGGTACAGATGCAGAATCGTGACGGACAGTGGGTAGCACCCGACGATGATACATTTAAGGCTGCTGCCGCTAATGCTACCTGGGAAAAAACATTCTATCAGATCCTTACAGATCAACCGGGTAAAAATTCATGGCCTGCAACAGGAGCTACCTTTATTATCATGCACTTAAAGAACGAAGATAGACGAACACAAGAAGTTCAAGAAGTCTTAAAATTCTTCAACTGGGCATTTGATAAAGGAGGTAAAATGGCAGAAGATTTAGATTACGTGCCTTTACCCTCTAACGTTATTTCTTTAGTTCGAAAAGAGATGGCTAAAATTAAATAAAACGGACACAAGATAGAGTGTCGCTGGATGCTCGTAACCAGCAAATAGGACCTTTCGGTCCTATTTTTTATTTCTTAAACAGATATCTCTTGTGTAGATGTAATCTTGCTTGATTATACTGTACAGCAGTTATAACAAGAGCCGTTGCCCAAGGAAGAGCCTTTGCTGCCCAAGGGTGTAATTGTGCCCACCATTCTGTCATTAACGGTTCTTTCATTAACATTAAGAATGCTACAGCAAACAATACAAATGATCCTAAGAATATGCTATCTGGCCAACGTTGTAGAATCTTTGTAACTAGACTGGCACCAAATAGAATGATTGGCACACTAATCAACAATCCGGCAATGATAAGAATCCAGTTACCTTGCGCGGCGGCAGCAATTCCTAAAGCATTGTCTATGCCCATAACAGCGTCTGCAACACAGATAGTCCATATAGCTCCCCAGAATGTATCTGATGCTTTAACTTCGTGCTCACCGTTATCAAATACTAATTTCCAACCGATCCAGACGAGTGCGGCCGCACCTATAGCACGTAGTCCTGGCACCATTAACAAGTATGTCAATGCGGCAACTGACGCAAACCTAATAGCAATAGCACCAAATGTACCCCAAAAGATTGCCTTCTTGCGTAGTTCAGGCGGCAATTTGTTAGCAGCCATTCCGATAACCAGTGCGTTATCACCTGCTAATACAATATCTATTAGTACAATAGCAAGAAAAGCCCAAAGGGCCTGAAGAGTAAACAGTTCCATAATTTTCCTTTAAGTTATGGTCTCACCTCTTTGTCTATGCACCGGGCTGTTGCCGTGTTGACGATGCATAGAGCCTTTTCAGGCTAGTTACTCCCCAAGATATTTATCTGTTGTATTTTTACCACATTATGAAATAGTTATTGACAGAAGATATAAATAAACATACAATAGAAACAAGTTAGCAAACAATGTGATCTAAAAGTGTTGTAAAAATACAACAAAAAAAGATTTCAAAAGTTGTTGACAAGGGTACTGAAAGGTACTATAATTAAGACAAGTTAGCAAGCAATGGTGCTTGTTAGCAACAAAGGATTTTAAGAGAACGCAAATGAAAAACGTAACGATACATTATTGTTTTGATAGACAAGCCAAACAGGCAGGCTTTATGCCCACCTCTTGGTTACTATCAAGTAATGATCGTACACCAGAGATTTGCCAGGGGTCCCG
>Ga0129333_10001260_pt1 | contig 22709 bp, 18 predicted proteins | sample CPB6_08_DNA_FD_94474 | JGI IMG/M metagenome (GOLD analysis project Ga0129333, IMG submission 94474) | Freshwater to marine salinity gradient microbial communities from Chesapeake Bay, USA - CPBay_Sum_0.6_0.8_DNA | ecosystem: Environmental > Aquatic > Marine > Coastal | place: USA: Chesapeake...
AATAAAAAAGTACAGCAATTTTTTATGGAAATGGCTGAAAAAATTGATCTATATTCAGTTGTATATGGAGCAGCACTAGAATTCTGGAAGATGGGAGAAAGCTTTCCATATGCAGAGCTTGATGAGAGTATGGGCGTTTGGAGCAGGATTACAATCTTAAATCCAGATTTTACACATGTTAAAAAATCTATAATAGGAAATCATTCACAGATATCTCTAAGACCTGATGCCGGTCTTGTTAGACTCGTAAACTCTAATTTGCCGGCAGATGTAGCGATGAAGCGCTATATTCCTTCTCATATAATTGACTATGTAAAAAAGGGTATGAATATACCATTAGATGATTTTAATATTTCACATTTAAAGTTATTAAGCTCACCATATGATATTAGAGGTACATCAATTATTGTATCTATATATAAAGATTTAATGTTATATGACAAACTTAGAGAATCAAAATTTGCACAAGCAGATGGCATGATAAATCCATTAACACTAGTTACACTTGGTGGAGATGGCGATTATAGAGCAACACAATCTGATATAGAAGCATTCAAACAAGTACTGGAAGAAGCTCAGTATGATAAAGACTTTAAAATAGTTACTCATTCTGGTGTTAAAATAGAAAGAAATGGATTCAGTGGCGCAACAATGGATATATCTGCAGATATTACACATATTGTTGAAAATATTTATGCCGGATTAATGACACCAAAGGCATTAATGGATCAGGAAGGTGCAACATATGCAAGCTCTTCTGTTGGTCTAGATGTATTAAGACAGAGATATGATGTGTTTAGAAACATGATTAAAAAATGGTTAGAAAGAAAAATATTTGCACCAATTTGCGAATTACAAGATTTTTTTGAATATAAAGATGGAGAAAAAAGACTTCTAGTTCCAACTGTTGATTGGAATCACATGAATCTATACGATATGAATGATTATGTTCAACAAATTGGTCAATTCGTATCTAATAAACAAATTTCTTTACAAACATTGCATAGAAGTCTTGGTTTATCATATGAAGAAGAAAGAAGAAGAATTAGGGAAGAAATGTTTGATGATCAGATTTTTGCAAAAGAACAACAGATACTAGGAAACATGAGGCTGTCTGAAATACAGGGTCTAGATCCAGTAAGAGGTGTTCCAGAGCCACCAGAAGGAACTGCTGGTGCTCAGCCACAAGAAGCTGGAGGAGTAGGCGGAATGGAAGGCGGATTACCAGGTATGGGTGGACCTCCACAGGCAGAGTCACCACAATAATATGGAGATGATATGACTTCTAGAATTAAAAAAATTGGCCAACAGGCCAATGAATCAAGTTTTACAGAGGCTCAACTAGCTACTGCTATAAACTTATTTTTATTTGGCATGAATCAATTTCATGCACTTGGAATGATTAAGACCAACATTCCAGATGTACTATCAGATGTTGTTGGTCTAGTATCTTCAATTCTCGTAGCAAAATCTGGTTCAAATTATATGGAAAGAGAGCTAATGCTTGGTATTTCTAAAAAAGAAAGAGCAAACGATGATTCTGACCCTATTGATAAGGTATATTCTGCATTTTCAACTAGAGTTGCCAGAAGAATAAAGCTACCATTTGATAAGTTTTCAAAACTAATAGAATACATTGAGGAGCTGCTAGGAAGTGGTGCTTCTGGTGTAAATTCAAAAACATCTGAATATGAAAATCTAAAACATTTAATTTTAAGATCAAAAGATGAATATGAATTAAAAGATAATTTATTTATTTTAATAAAAGAAATATCAACAATACTAGATAATATAAATATTATTGCAGGAACTAATTTTTCAACTATAAAGCAATTAATTTTTCAAAAACCAGTTATTAGTACAGAAATTGGCGTAGATGAGAATACATTATCAGATAAAAAATTTAATTTAAATAATCTTCCTAATAATTTGGTTTTAAAATTAACCGATTTATATAAAGAATTTTATAATTTAAAAATATTATTTGATATAGTTCAAGGTGTTTCTAATAATTATTCTGAACATGCTATTAGCTGGAGAAATCACAATATAGCTAATCCTGCAAATAGATCTACTCAAAATAATAAACAGCAAAATCAAAAATCCGGTCCTTCTACTAAATCTCTTTTAATAAAACAAATTTTTGATTTACAAAACTTTACATATGATACATCTACATCTTCTTATAAATTAGATTCATTAACAAGTTCATCGAAACCAAGTTTTAAATTAGAAGTTGAGTGTAATGATCAAAATACAAATGAATATGATTTACTTCAGACGTTATACAAAAATCATTTATTAATAATAAATGATGGATCAGGAATTACAGATCAAAATTTTTTGTCAGCACTATCTCAAGTTAAAGATGGATTTACAAACCCAAGTTCAAATAACTTATTTTTAAACTTATCAAAAAATAAAAAAGGAAATTATATTCTTAAAATAGAATTTCCTCAAAATATTGCACAAGAACTGAATAGAAGCAAAGGGTTTAATATTTTTAGAATTAAAATTGATAATAATCAAATTTACTTTATAAAAACTGGATTAGATAAATATTACATAAATGATAGTTTTTCAAAAATATCATTTAATTTAAACGATTTAATAGATGATTCTTCTAATATTTCAAAATTAGAAAGATCTAAAATTTTAGCTAAGATAAAAAAATGAAAAAAGAATCATATATATCAAGAAAAGAAAAAAAAATTAAAAGCATTAAAAATATGCCTGTAATTAATCCTATTTCAGAAACTGAAACAGGATCCAGAGGATATATCCTTCCAGATACATATAGAGGGCAGCCATTTATGAAGAATGAAGAAGGCGAAGGGTCAATATCCTCTAGGTTGGAAAAATATAAGAAAAGAAAAACACCATATGATGATTTAAAAGATATCATGATTGAGTTATCAGATAACCTAGATGATAACGGCGAAATTGTGCTTGCTGATTTTAGTGATTTTTTAATAAAAAAAATTGCAGAAATGGAAAAAATAGATTATGTAAATCAATTTAATTTATTAATTAAAGCAATTAATAATTCTGACTCTTTAGATAAAGATAAAAAAATATCAAATTTAGTTTTAAAATTTAATTCATTCATAAACAATAATTATAATAAAGAAGATTTACAAAATATAAAAATGGTTGCATACCAAACAACAAGAGCTGAGGCTGAAGAATATGTCGGATGAAGAATTAATAAAAAAAGCGCAAATACTGGAAAAAGATCCAGTTTATGTAGCAACAGAACTAAGTAAAATTATAAAAATAATGTTAAGCAGAATGAGTCCAGAATCTCAAGTAAAATCATTTATAAACGTAAAGGAAAAATTAAAAGATTTTAATACAATGGAAATAGCAGGAAAAAAGAATCCTGGTGGAGCTTCGATTGGAGTTAGTTTAGGTCTTGTAAAAAATGTATTAAATGGAAAAGATCCTTATTTTATAAATGTTGTATTACAAGAATTAATAAAGAGGTTATAGTGAATAAATTATCATGGCCATATATAGGTAATCCTGAAAATGAAATGGGGTCAATGAAAAATAATGGAAACTATAGAGATTTCATGGAAAATAGCTATGAAAGATTGGATTCTTTAAATCCAGAAAAATACACAAGTACAGGTAATGAACTACCAACCGCCACAATATCTGGTGGTGTTATTTTCAAACCACAAGAAGATAAATTAGAGGAAAATATGTTTTTTGACTTTTTATTTAATGACGATGGCCTTACCGATAACTCAAATATCTTAGTAGTATCTGACGATGTAGATGAATTAGAAACATATGCCTCACCTAAATATAATATTTTTTGTTTAACAAAAACAACAGATTTATTTAGTGAAAAAATAGTTACAACTGCTGGAGATTCAAAATATTTTAAATTTAATAAAAAATTTGATTTATTTTATATTAAAGAAGATAATTTTGATAATTTAAAATTATCACTTTTTAATTTAAAAGATCAATTAAAAAATATATCTTATGGATATATAAATACTAAATTAGATAATAATAGTCTAAAAAAGGCAGCAAGCTTTGCCAATATAGATTATGATAAAATTAAAAATATTTCTAATAATTTTTATAGAATTTCATTTAATAACTTAAAAAAATCAAAAATAATAGGAGTTTTAGATAGAAACGGCGATACAAAAGCTGCTTTTATATGTGATGTGGCAGACTCATTTGAAAGTAAAAAGTCTGGACTACAAGCATACTCTAGCATAAACAATAGTTTTGGATTATTATTTCCATATAAAAAAGCAACAGATGTATCTTACCATATGGGATCTGTATCTTATCCTATTGATATAATATTTTTAGATGATAATTCAATTATTAAAAAAATAGAACGCAATATACAGCCTGGAAGTCCTGGATTGTTTTGCTGCTCAGGTGTAAAAAATGTATTAGAAATAAAAGGCGGAATGTCAGGTTTATTAGATATTAATACTGGTGATTCTATATTTATAGATTCTGTAGATTATATTGCTCCAAATAGTATTGAAAAAGATACTGCAATTAAAACTTCAAAAATTCTTTCATCTGCAGTACATAAATATGGAAACGTATCTATAAGAATAAAGGGTAATGAAGAAATAAATAAAAGTGCTAGCTTAATTAGTGTAAAAAAAGATATTTGTATAGTTGATCTTGATGCATTTTTAAATTATAATGTAAAAATTCACAAATTAAGTAATTATAATTATTCAAATGTTAGAAACATAATTTGCTCAAGTCCAAAGACTATTGATAATAAATTTAAAAATGAATCTGTTATAAAATATGCTTCAGATTCTATAGATTCAGAGTATTGTTTGCCAGCAACATTTACCTCATTTAATGAGGCTTTTAGATCAAATGTAAAAACATCATTAGGTGAAATATTAGGATTTAAAGGAAAGGTTGTTTTGGCTACAACAAATAATCTAAATTGGGAAAAAATTGCATCAATTTTAAACTTTAAATCAAAAATATTATTTAATAAAAATTTTCCATTTTTTGAAACATTATTATATCATAAAGATGATTCATTATATCATGCTGCAAAAAATAGATATGCAAATAATGATTTATACTTTTTAAATAAAAAAGCAGGCTTTCCAATTCCAAAAGAAGATGTAGAGAAGGCAAAAAAAGCAGAAGAGTTATTTAAAAAAACAAATAAAGATTCTGAAAAACTTTTAGATAATTTAAAAAAGAATTTATCTGTATATCAAAACATACAAGCAGATAAAGAAAGGATTAAGAACAGCAAGCACGAATATAATGAATCTGTAAAAAGAAATACAGAACTACTTAAAAAGATATTAATTGACATCAAACAAGCACTCAAAATAATGAATGAAATAAAAGATATTTCAAATACAATTGAAATTATAAGTGCTGTCGCAAGTGCTATAATGAGATCATCTGAGATAATAAAAGATATATTTGATTTAGTAAATTATATAGAGGCTGATGATTTTATTCAAAGATTAACAGAAAAGACATCAGAAGCTGAAAAAATGTTTTTAGATTTAGATAATTCAAATCAACGTATGATAAACTATATAAATACTGATATTTTAGGTGTATTAATAATTACTCAATAAGGAGATATGATGTTTTATAAATTTGGAGATAATACAAAAACAAAAACTGTTATAACAAAAGAATCTAAAGATAAAAATAAAGAAGAATTTTTAGATGATAATGTTGAAGTTTTTGATGAAAATGATGACACAAATAGAAGATCTGCTATAATTAAAGATTATATGAAAAACAAAGAAGGTTAATAATTAAAATCTTTTACACAAATATTATAAAAAATTAATAATGATTATAATCTTTATATTGAGGTATTAATGTTTAAAAAAGTTTGTTATTCTAACGAGCCAAAACTTAGAAAGGAATCTCCAGAAAAAGTTTTAGCATCACAAGACATTGTTGACAGATTAAGTAAGTTAGCAAATAACGTCAAGGCAATTGCTCCAAAATCTGATGACTTTTTATATTTCTCGATCATATTTCTAAAAGCTGCAGAATCTGCATATTTAGATGAAACTGGAAATATAAAGAAACTTGCGAATGGTGAGGATGCATGGGGCTTTTTTGATGAGAATTGGAAGTGGCATGGAAATGTAAAGCCACATCGTAATAATAATTTTGATATATTTCCAGAATCAGAATTAAAAGTCGCTGCAAAGAAATGGATAGGAATGCCATTATGCAGAGATCACGAATCATCATCAGTTGATGGAATTAGAGGCATTATTCTTGATGCACATTATGACGAAAAATTTAAACAAGTCATTGGACTATGTGCTTTAGATAAGGTCAATTATCCAGATCTAGCTAGAAAGGTTGAGACAGGCCTAGTTAGATATGGATCAATGGGTACAGCTGTAGAGACTTCTGTATGTTCAGAATGTGGAAATAAGGCAGCAACTCAAAAAGATTATTGTCAACACGTTCTATCGAAGTCTGCTCACGGTGAAATAAACGTAGGTTTAAAGCCAATAGAATATTCCCTTGTAGTTCAGCCAGCAGAGCCAGGAGCTATCCTATTAAGATGTCTGGCTTCATTAGAAGATTATAGAAAAGAATTTATTAACTATGGTGTACAAAATGTTGATGAAATGCTTGGAAAGCTGAGTGAAAAGCAAGCATCTCACCTAGAAACAATAATGAAGACAGCCTGCGGTGAAAATGGCTGCAGTATACCACAGAGAAAGAAAATTATAATAAGTTTCCTATCAAATAATGGTATTATTACAGAATCGGACATAAAAGACTCTGGTAGTCACAATTCTTCCGACATTAAATCATTTGCGTATCAGGAATCTGGTATGGATACTGAGAGATTAACAAGTGGCGAAGATGGTTTTAAAGATCAGCTTTTCGGCACTTCTTCTGAATATTCTATGCTTGGTACTAAAAACCCAGACAGTGAAAAAGACTTTGTAGCAACTAGTGACATTGTAAAAGCTGTAGATAGAACTTCAACTTCCGCCCCGCTTACATCTGTGGCTGGCGAAAAAGATTCTAATAATTTATCAATTAACCAACTATTGGAGGATATAATGAGTGAAAGAAATCTTAAGAAAAGAGCAGAGCTCCGCAGACGTATAGCTTACATGCAGGGTGGAGACTCAGTAGATAACAAAGCATATCGTGAGCCTGGTGATTTCAAATCAGATAAAATGTCTGAGACTGTTAGAAATACCCAGGACAGACATCTTCTTCAGGATGGAGATATGGAAAAGCTAACTAGAGAAGATATGGCTCTAAAAGAAAAACTCTCTAGAGCAGAACTAAGAGAGGCCAGACTCAAGAGAGTAGCTTACATGCAGGGAGGCGATTCTGTTAGTGATAAAAACTACCGTGAACCAGCAACCTATAAGTCTGATAAAATGTCTGAGACTGTTAGAAACACTCAGGATAGACATCTTCTTCAGGACGCTGACATGGATAAGCTAACCAGAGAAGATATGGCTCTAAAAGAAAAACTCTCTAGAGCTTCTGCAAAAAATGCTACATTAAATAAAGTTGCATATACTGGTCCAGCCTTAACTACTAGATTTTCTATAAAAAGAAACCAAAACGGCCAGATTAATAAAGCTGCTTCAGTTTTTGAAGTATTCTCTGGAAATAAGAGAGTAATTGCAGCTACAGCTGGTCAGATTTTTGGAACAGATTTAAATGATAACTGGGATTGGATTAAGAGCGAACAATATGGAAGAGAGGTTTGCAAGCATATTAGAGCAAGCGGAATTCCATATGTATCTGGATTACTAAAGTCAGCACAGGAGGCTCCTCCAGCCCCTATGCCTGCCGCACCAGCAGGAATGGATGCCGCTCCAATGGGCATGGATGCCGCTCCAGCAGGCGCAGATGTTGGCATGGACCTTCCACCTCCTCCAGATATGGGCGCCGCTCCAATGGGCGACGAGATGCCAGAAATGGAGGCACCAGATATGCCAGAGGAAGAAGAAGATTCTGAAAAGAGTGAAGATCCAGCATCTCAAATAGACGAAGAGCTAACTGGCATAGAAACTGCAGTTTCTACAGTTAGAGATCTTGTAAATGAACTAAAAGATAAGCAGGAAGCTGATGTAGACGTAAATGTATTTACTGGCAAGAAAAAAGAGGGTGAAGAGGATGAAGGTAAATTAGCTCTATCAAGAGAGCTATATAGAGGCTTAAGAAAGTCCTATAGAGATTTAGATAGCTCTGCTGATGAATTAGCTATGGTTGCAGAAACTTATGAAAATATTTCAAGACTATCTTCCTCACAGAGAAGAGAATTCTTAAAGCTTGCAAGAGATGCAAGAAGAGATTCTGCTAGAATTCTTGGTGAAGCAAACTCTCTAATAAGAATAGCAAAATCATTTGTAAGTTCTTCTAAGCTAAAGAAATCAGCTCAGATGGAAAACCATATGAGAGATGATATGGATCTAGAATACAATGATGCTATGGATATGGGAATGGATGAGGCAGTAGATTATGTTGACTATGAGGATGATGCCATGATGGACTCTGCAGATAGCCTAATGCATGGCGACGAGATGGAGGCAGATGCTTCAGATCTCGTTGCAGCAGCAATGGATATGAGAAGAGCTCGCAGAGAAGCTATAGTAAAGCAAGCTGAATCTAGCGTTCTATCAAAAAGAGCTTCTGCAAGAAAGACTCTATTAAAGAAGGCAGAAGAAGCAATGGCTGAAGATATGTCTGAAGATATGTCTGAAGATATGTCTGAAGATATGGGAGATAAGACAGATGATCTAAATGACATGAGCGCACTACATGCAATGAAAGGCATGCAGATGGGCATGAGATCTCAGAATGATATGCCATCAGGCATGACTGCTGGACCTCAGATGTCAAATGAATTAAAAGCATTCGATGTAAGAGCATCTGCATTAAATGCAAGAATGCAGCAGAAAAAAGCTGAAGAAGAAAGAGAATCATACAGACTCAAGCTTCGTAGAGCTTATGATGTTGGAATGGATATGCAAAGAAAAGGACTCCTACCAAACACTAAGACCGCACTAGATAAGCAGGTTGATGATATTATGTCTTTTGATGACAAAGCATTTGAAGCATTTAAACGTAGCATTGCAAATGCAAAGCCAGTTAGAAATGTAAAAATAGCATCAGATCTAGGTGGCGTAAATGTTGGAGTTGAATCTGATTCTCAGGCACAATCTGGTCCAATGACTGCAGATAAACTACTATCACTTTGGGACTAAGGAGGCTTTCATGAGAATAAGAACAAATGGTGATGCTATTGCTCAAGAATTTTTAAAAATTATGAATAAAGGTTCTAAGCTAAATAAAACCGCATCATTAGACGAGGCAGCAGATTCTTCATGCAAGCTTCCAACAGAGTTATCTGGTGGTGATACTACTGTTGCACTAGATAATTTAGAGGATGAGTCTTTAAGTGATGATGAACTAGGTGGCCTACTATCTGGATCTCATAATCTTGGAAACGAGTCTATTGTAGATCAAATAGATGAATCATTTGATAGCACTGTTGATTCTGTAGAGGATTCATCAAAAGATTTACCAAAAGAAGCATCATTATCTTATCTATCTCCAAAAGGTATGAAGATAATGCATGGTCTTGGGAAAATAGCTGCAAGCCTAAGAGTTAAAGGTGAAGATTTTGCGGCAGATGTTGTTGAAACTACTGCAATGTCAATAAGCGGAGACTTAAAAAAAGAAGCAGCAGAAAAGAAATCTGTAGTTTCTAATCTCCAAAAAGTTGCAAGCAAACTTGATAGCTCTGGTGATAAATTTGCTGGTGATTTAGTTAGAGCTACAATTGAAAATATTATTAAAAAATAATTTTTAAAAATATTTAAATATAGCTATTAATAGTATAATAAAGGGAAGAGGAATCTTCCCTTTATTTTTTTATTTTATCAAGAGGAAAAATGTTAAAAGTTATTCATAGTGGAAATGCAATGCCAATGAGTACTGCTGTTGATCCAACTGCAGAATTTCAGCCGGGTATGTTTGCACAGCTTGGATTAATAGGAAATGATATAGTAGCAACTGTTAGTGATGGAACTGCACCACTGGGAATTATTGATGATGCCAGAACTACATCTTTTACAAAATCACAAATTGATGAAATTATTTATATAAATGTAAATGCAGTAGAAGTAGACGCAAATGGACAAAGAGTTAATTCTGAGGAAGTAACTGGTGTTTTAGAATTTCCAAATATTTTAGATAGTAGTTTTGTAAGTACAGTATCTGTAATATTAAATAAAGTAAATGGAATAATAAGTGTTCCAGTTGGAACTCCATTAAATCATGATGCAGATTCAGATGGAGTTTTTGATAGTTTTAGAATAATTGTTAGTTATGTATATAGAGTAAGCGGAATTCCTGGTGACGATACTACTATAGGTAGTGGAAGAGTTACAATACATTATCAGAGAGGTTTTTATGCAACAGACCAATTTGATACAACTCAAGTTTACCCCGTTAATGCAACATTATATGTTGGAATTGATGGAAGGTTAACAACAAAACAGCCGACAGATACACATCCTGGTGTTGCAATTGTTACTGGCCCACCAACATCTGCTATGGGCACTTTGGAATTTTTATTATTATAAAAATATAATATACTAATTATGTTTTTATAATTAAAGGGATACTTATGTCAAATTGGTCAAAAGAAGATAAGGCCGTATATAATAATAGTGAAATTTTTCAGGAATTTGAAAAAAGAACTATTGAAAATATTTTTAGATTAGATATGTTGAGAAAAAAAGCTCAACAAAATGCTAGTCAGTCAACTCTTAAGGCAACAACTGATGCTGCAAAGGCTGCAACAGAAGCTGTAAGAGAGCTTGGCAAAGTAAAAAAAGAAGTAGGTCTGGCTGAAGATCAGCTATCAAGTAATTCTGATGATTATATGATTAGTGGTCAATCTGAAGAGCTCTTTAATTCAATGATGAAAAATAAAATGGATGATGATATTTCTGATACAATTATTAATGAATTAATGGAAATGAAAGAAGCTGCCATTGCAGAAGGCAATATAAAATTGGCTTATAAAATAGAAAGAACATTAGACGAAATTTTATCCGTGGAGGTTATATGAGAATAAATACTTCAAATAAATCTGAAATTTTTGATATATATTCTCAAGTAATGGATAGATATAATAAAAAATATTCTTTAAATAAAACTGCTTCAACAACTAGCGGCCTCCTTGGGGTAATTACAGAAAGTGCAAGACTAAATACAAAATATTCTGCTAAACTAGCAGAATTTGGCATAAAGAATATTGATGAACTTAATGTTCTCTTAAATAAAGCTAAAAGTGTATTAGAAGAAGGTAAAGCAAACAACCAAAAAGAAGCATTGGAAGTAGTAATAAAAGAAGTAACGAAAAAAAATCCTATTCCTCATAAACTTGATGAATTTATAATACTATTAAAAGAAATAGAAGAAGATCAAAGATCTGCCGCAGTCAGAGCTTCAGGCGAAGCCGCAGCCGAAGCTATAAAACCAGCTCTGAGTGATATTTCTAGCACAATAAAAACCGTAACCGAATCTGTTAGTAAGTTTTCAAAAGATTCTGCAGAACAATTGAAAGAATTAGCTGAATTAATGAAAAAAAATCAACAACTAAATGACCAATTAATTGAAAATTTTGATAAAAGTTTTAGTTCAATATCTTCAAAATTAGATAGCACTATAAATTACTCAATATCAAAATTAGAATCTACTATAAAAGCTTCTGATGAGGTAGGTAAAAAAGAATTAACAGAACAACTAACTGCATTAAAAGCGCTACAAAAAGAATTAAAAGAATCATCAAGTAAAGTAAGCTCAAACCTTTCCGCTGCAAAGCTTGCAGATAATGTAGCTTCTGCAGCAAAATTTGCAAAAAAAGCTTATGGCTTTATTTCTGAAATAATTAACATATTATTAGTTGTATCTGGAGTTGGAGCTGCATACTGGTATCTTACAAAAGATAAGACTGCAGAGGAAGATGTAAGAGGAAGTACAGGTGAATTTAGTAGACCAGCTACTCAAACAAGAGATGATGAAGATCCTCTAAATATGGATCAGACATATCAGAGAAGACCGTCTAGTAGGGTTGCAGCAATTTTAGATGATAAAACAAAAAGAGTAGATTTTTTTGATAGCTTAAAATATATGGATCCAGATAGAGCTGAATCAGCTCTGGAATCTATAGCAAAACATTATAATGCAACAGGTTATATAAAACTATCTACACCAGTTGTAATAAATAATGAAACAATAGAATATGTCTTTCCAATGGCATTTAGAGGTGGTAGGGATCCGGTTAGAGATACGGCAAGAAGAGCTGCAACTGAGGAATATTTTATAAACCTATATACACAAGATTCTATGAACAATAGAAGAATAAAAACAAGAATAGAATCTACAGTTGGATCATCTGATGCTCAAAAAATAGCAAACTATGCTTTTTCAGTAGTAGCTGGAGGAGCATTATTCTCAGGAAAGGGCACCCCATTCGGATTAGGAGATAGGGGCAGAAGATATGGTAGAGGCAAGAAGAATGTTGGAGTTTCAGATTTTGGAATAGCTGGAACATCTAGAAGAAGGATGACAAGAGAGGAAAGAAGAATGGCAGAGAGGGGTGATATGAGAAATAATAATCAAGACTTTATATTAGATAATTCTATGGATTTAGATGATCCAATGAGTGCATTTGCATCAGGAATAAATGAAATAATAAAGAAAAATGCAAAAAATATTGATTTATCTACTAATAGTAATGATAAATCATATAACTTTGATAAAAAAGCAGATAAGTTTTCAAATCGTTATTTTAAAGATGCCGTTAAGGATCTTGAAGATGATGAGTTTATGAAAGAATACTATGCAGGTTTTTCTAAATTGCATAATCAAAAATCAAAAAAACAAAAAGAAGACTATAGCAAACTTTACGACCTTCATGATGAGACTGGATCGGAATTAATTCACAAATCTCATCCAAAAGCTATTTCAGTAGCTGAGGCTATAGGTGGTGGTGGTCTTGTTGAAAATTTAAACGAAAGAAGCAAATCAATGCAAGATGCTGCTAAAAGGAATCCTTCTGGCAATTATCGAGCAAGATACGTTTCTAAGTAGTAAGTGTTTCGTAATTAACAATTAATTTAAAGGAAAAAAAATGGCATTAAAACTATTACAGCCTGGCAAAGAACCAGCAGGTCAGTTCGACCTAAAAGATGGAGTCACCCTTTATGGCGGTGAATGGGTAAATATGGAAACAGTAGCAGCAGGTTCTGATCTAGCTGCAGCAGACGTATCATTAGTTGGTCCATACAGCGGATCTAATCTAGTTAGATTTAATCCAGGTGTAAAGACTGCGCTAAATACCTCACCAACCCCACATACAGTAGTCTTTGGCGGCCTAGCTGATGAAGGTACAACTGGATATGGAACATCATTTGGAACAATTATTGGTACAGCAGTTGGTAAAGGTACAGGCTTTGGCGCACAGGCAACTTCCGGCGTTATCACTGTTGGGCCACAGACAACTGCAGGATCTGGAAAAGTTACCGTATGGTCTGCTCCAGGTATTTATGGTGTTTCTGGCGCTCCAGCAACAGGTTCAGCAGCTCCATTAAGCGCAATGGTTGTCAATGAAGCTGTATACTCAAATTCATCAGGCTTCTTAGGAGATTCAGGCATAGTAACTGCAACTAGCGCTCAAGTTGGCATATCTCTAGGCGCAGTAAGAGATTCTTCATTAGTCTCAACAACTGCAACTGCAGCAGGCGAGTCCGCTGAAACTGAATTCTACGCACTATACCTATCAGCACTATAATATAAAGGAGCATTAAATATGTCAAACATTTTCAATACACATGGTGAAGTAAACGCAGCCTCCGTTCAAGATGCTCTTTCTGCTATAGTAAAATATGCAAGCATCATTGAAGACCTACAGCCAAGCTCTTCTGCTCAGGCAATGGCAAGCTCTCTTTCTGATGATCAGAGAGATGAAATGATCAAGCAAGCCTTACTAACTTCAGAAGGCAAAATTGCATTAGGTCAAGCAATGGCTAACCCAATTCGCAGAAACTTAGATTACCAAGGCGTAGCAAGAAAGGCCCTAGTTGTAGATCCTCTACCACAAGGCGCTCTACCTGTCTACGATCGTGATATCGACGTAGCTGCAGTTGTTATATCCTCCAATGGTACCGCCCCAGAATCTCGTGTTTTTGGTGATAGAGTAACCATCCCAGAGTTTGAGATCGTATCAAACCCAACCGTTAGAATCGCTGAAGTTAGAAGAAGAAGATTCAACGTCATTGATCGTGCTCAGCAAAAGGCTCGTCAGGAAATCCAGGCACAAGAAGACGCAAACGTATTCGCAGCCTTAAGATTTGCTGGTGATAATAATCAGGGTGGTGAAAACACTGCTGTTTCCCTAGATGCAGTAGGCCCATCTGGTGGTCCATCTGGTGCGCCATTAGGAGCTCTAACAAAGTCTGGTATGCTAGGCTTAAAGAAGCAGATTGATCGTTGGGACTTAGTAACCTCCAAATTCTTCCTAAATATTAATCAGTTTACTGATATTCTAGATTGGGAATCTGCTGGTGCTGCCGGTGCATCTGGCGTTGATCCAGTTACCCAAAGAGAATTACTACAAACTGGTCTATATGGTCACATTTTTGGTGCAGATATTATCGTATCAAAAGTTGTACCAGCTGGTGAAGCATTTGCTTGTGCAGATCCAGAGTTTGTCGGCGTCATGCCAGTCAGACAGGATATCGAAGTTCTACCTGCTGATGAGCCAAAACAGCTCAAACTAGGCTGGGTTGTTAACGAAATCATCGGCATCGGTATCGTTAACCCAAGAGGCGTATCTTACGGTTCTTTCTAATATAACTAAATTATTGTAAATAAGAGGCTGGGTTATCCCAGCCTCTTATTCTTTTATGGTAATATTTGAATGTAATAATGAAAATATTATTAAGGAATTTTTATGCCTGTTCAAAAATACTATAATATACCATTTATAGGTGAAAAATTAAAAGAATATAATAAAGTTTTTGACTCTAAAATTTTTAATATTAAATTTAAAAATAAAATAACTGGAAGCATTGAAGATCACAATTTAAATGATTTATTTTTTGAATATGTAGACATAACAAATAAATATTATGAAAAATTTTTATTTATTAGGATGTCTAATTATAACAATTCTAATATGTTTTTTGAAAAATTTTTAAATTCATTTGGAAAACATGGTATAGATTATAGTTTTTCACCATATAAATTTGATGAGTTGTATTTTGAATTTAATCCATTTTATAAAAATTATTTTTTTAAATATATTGATTTATCTATAGCTAAATCAAATGAGCTTCAAAATTTAGAAGAAAAATCAGAAGAAGAAAAAAATATTTTTTATAATGAATCTATGGAAATTTATAATAATTTGATATCTAGTATAGACAAGCTTAGAGATGATATTATAAATATATATTCTAATAATAAAAACTCTAAACCTTTTATGATATCTAATGCTGATGATTTTGCAAAAAAAGTATTTAATTATTCATCATTTGATTCATTGATTGATTCAGTTAATGTTTTTTTTGATATATTATATAGCAGAAATATTGTAAATATAATTAATTTAATTAATGAAAGATTTGGTGAAAAAAATTTTACAAATAAACTATTTATTGAAAATATAAATAAAGAAATCCTCAATCCATCTAGTTACCCAGCAATAGGATATTATTTTAATGATAAGCCACAAAGCATAATTCTAAATGCTGATTACATTAATTTTAATAGAATAAAAAATCTTCAAATTTTTAATTATTTTTTAACTTTAAATAAAGATGAGTGGATTTCAGAAGCATTAGTAAGTTTTGTTAGATTATTATTAGATCAAAAAAAACAAGAAGATATTGATTTAGTATTTATTAAATATGGAGATATATACATTAATAATGTAACTTCTAAAGATTTAGAAAATATTGATTTATTATTAAATAAACTTAAAATAAATTTTAATGATTTTTTAACTTATGAATTTTTTACAAATAAAAATAATAAAAAAATTATTAATTCAATTGAAAATTTAGTTTCTTATGCGCATGATATTGTATATCCACAAATAATTTCTATTTTTTCAAATTCAATAGAAAATCTTAAAAATAAATATATAAAAAATTTAAATTTACAAAATGATATTATAGATGATTTATTTTATCCTTTATATTCTAAAAATATTAATTCAAATTATTTATATGAAATTAAATTTTTAACAACTAACCCTGCTAATAAAAATTCAATTCTTTCAAGGATGTTTATTGAGAATAAAGAATTTCTTTATTCAGTTAAAAAACAATTATCATTTTTTCCATCATTAAATATAAAAGGTACTTATTTTGAAATATTAAAAAATATAATTGACTTTAATAAAATTAAAGAAAATATAAATATTTTATTAAAATCTGATAATAAAGAAATAGATTTGCTTCCGGCGTTTGACGATTATTTTTTAAGCATAAAAAATGAATATTTATCTAAAATAGAAAATATATATCTTAAAGGAGATTTAAATTTAAATAACATAGTTGAATTAACAGCCGCAGATATTATATCTAAAAAAATTTTTGATATAATCAAATACATAGATGAGGACGAATACGAAGATGAGGATGAAGATTTTGAATATGACGAATTAGATACGACACCATCCGCTAGTAAGATTTATAATAACGTTCAAAACTTGAATCTTGTTTATTTAAAAATATTAAAATTTTCATCAAGAATAATTCTTTTAAATGGAAGAAATTATAAAGAATTTATAGAAGCAGAAAAAACAAATATTAAAAAAGAACCTACTGATAATAAAGAAATTGATGTAAATAATATAAACAAAGATAATGAAGTTTATAAAACATTATCTAAAATAATTTTAAATAATTTCAAAAAAGAAGGAGAAAATATAAAAGAAAATAAAGAAAATAGTTTAAATATTAAAATTTCAGAATTTTCTGATGAAACTTTATCAAACACATATATAACAAAAAAACTTTCATTTGAAAAAATATCCATATTATTAAATAATTTATATTTAAAAAATATTAATTCAAATATTATAGATACTTATTCTTTTTCTGAATTTTTGCATAATTTTAGACAAATTTTATTAGATAAAGATAAATCTTTAAAAATATTTAATTTTAAAATATATAAAATTTTATTATATTGGGTAAAGTTATTCTTATCTGAAAATGAATTAACTTCTGAAAAATTACTAGAAGATAATATTTTATTATTTTTAGAAAATATTTTGCTTATATTAAATATAATAGATAGTAATGCAACACTTAGAGCATCTGTATATAATTATTTTAGTACAAATTCAATGTTATATAATTTTGAAGAAGATTTTATTAAAAAAAGTAAATATTCTAAAATAGAAACATTTAAAAACCTTTCTTCTCTTTTGTTTTTTTATCATAATTATGATTCAAGAGAATATTCTTCATTAAATCTTTTGATAAAAAAATCAAAATATTTAGACAAATTATATTTAAAACATTATCAATTATTTTTAAAAAATTTTATTGAATTTTATTCAGTATTAAAAAAAGAAGAAATTAACTTTTTTGAATTAAAAGAAAAAATGTATAGTTTAATAGATGAGCTTTCATCTGAAACTAATATTGGAAAAGATAAAGTAGATAAACTTTTATCAAAAAATGATATAGAATCAATTTTATATTTTAACATGCAGTTTGATAAAATAACTTTAACTGCTTTTGATTTTGATAATGCATTAGATTCTATGGGTGAAGTTTTTGACAAAAAATTAGTTTTATCTATGGATAGAGTTTTGTCAACATATAATCAAATAGAAAGTATTAAATACTATATGTCTTATGCAAAGCCAAAAGAAGATATAGTTCTAGATAATAACTACTTATTTGATGCAAATAATAATTATAAATTTAGATTTAGAACACTAGGAAATCTAGATCCTCAGCATTTTACAATTGGTGTAGAAATTGATTGCTGTCAAAGAATCGGAGGACCAGGGCAAGGCGCTGCTGTTGATTCATTTGTAAACTCAAAAGCAAGCGTTATAATACTAGAAATAAGCAGCGATGATAAAAATTGGTATGGTATAGCACAATCTTACTTTCATGTTGCCGATCTTGATGGTAATAAAATATTTATACTAGATAATATAGAAGCAGAAAAAAGAACAAATGATTATTTAAAAAGTTTAATTGGTTTTAACTTTGTTGAAGTATATGCAATTCTTGCAAAAGAACTTTTAAAAAAGGGTTTTAGCAAAGTTTTGTGTGGCAAGGATCATTCAAATGTAATAAATGAATTAGAATCTAGTTTTAAAACTATAAAATTAAAATCAGATCCAAGAAAATTTGAAGTAAAAAATATACCCAATGAATTTATATATACTGATTTTGATCCAAATAATTCCTATGACTTAAGTGATCCAAACTTTAAAGTTCCAAATATAAATGGAACAATGTTTCTAACATCATCAAATTTAAATAAAAATATTTTATTAAAATTTTCAAACTATATACTTTTAAAAAATGTAAATAATTTGAAAATTTTAAAATTAGCAAATTATTTATACAAAAATAATTTAACAGAATTTTCAATAAAAACATCGTTATTAGAGAGGATTAAATGAATCCAGCAAAATTAAAAGAAAGACAGATTGCAATAAAAGCAACACCATTGGGTGAAAGAAACACAATATATAATGCCGGAAGAAGGCAGCTTCCAAAAAATAATATTGGCATGGATAATCCAATAGATCAATCTTATTCTAATTTTTTTGAATATGAGCAAGAATTATCTGGAATAAAGCCTTCATCTGAATTATTTTCAATGTTAGAAGAAAACGAAAAAAAAGAAGAAACAGAAAATACAATATTAGATGAGAATACTGATAAAAATATTACTAATATTGAAAATAATATTGAGATAAATAATTCTTCGATAATTTTGGAAGAAGTAGATCATATTGTAACTACATCATTTGATTTTATAAGATGTGAATTTATAAAACAAGATGGAGAAAGGTGTAAAAGACAGGCTCCAAAAAATCATAAATTTTGCTCAAAACATAAAAATTTAACACTTATTTAAAATTTTAAAATATTAATTATAATATAGCATAGATTACTTATCTACTAAAGATAGTAATCATAGAGAGCGTCATGAAAACTTTTAATACATCAGATTTATCACTAGCAGCCTACCTATCAATGGTGGGTTTAAAACTATTGTTAGTAGAAAAAGATAATAAAAATAAATTTAATTTTGTTTTTGAAGATGAAAACTCTACAGCATCAAATCATGCAGTTTCTTTTTTAAACAGCGATTTTTTAAAATATGATAATCATGTAAGAAATTTAAAAAAAATGCTATACATAAAATAAGTTAAAGTTAAGTTAAAATTAAGTTAAAGTAAAAAATTATAATTTGGAGAAAAAATGGCAAGACCGTTTCAAACAAAAATTACAGGTGGTCAGCAGCTTCTACAAGAAATAAGCATGAATGGTCCAGGCGGCTCTCGCGTCGTCGGAACCGGCGGCTTATCTGTAGACGCTAACGACGCATTAACAGTAGACTGGTCCGTTGTACCAGACAAAGAGAGTGTTGACAACAGAGTATCTTCAGAAGAAGTTGCCAGAGCATCTGGTGACGTATCTTTAACAACCAGACTATCTACAGAAGAGGTTGCTAGAGCTTCTGATGACGCATCCTTAACTCTAAGACTTTCCACTGAGGAAGTTGCAAGAGCTTCTGCTGATGCATCATTAGTAGTCGTAGTATCTGCTGAAGTATCTGCTAGAGCATCTGGTGACGAATCTTTAACCACAAGATTATCTTCTGAAGAAGTTGCTAGAGCATCTGATGACGCTTCTTTAACAGCCAGACTATCTACAGAAGAAGTTGCTAGAGCATCTGATGATGCTTCTTTAGCTCTAAGAATCTCAACAGAAGAAACCTTCAGAGTTTCTGCAGATAATTCAATCGTTGTAAGAGTATCTGCTGAAGTATCTGCTAGAGCATCTGGCGATGCCTCACTATCTGGCAGACTAGCTCTAGAAGAGTCCTCCAGAGCATCTGGCGATGCCTCACTATCTGGAAGACTAGCTCTAGAAGAGTCCTCCAGAGCATCTGGTGATGAATCACTAACCTCTAGAGTTTCCACTGAGGAAGTTGCAAGAGCCTCTGAAGATGCCTCCCTAACTCTAAGACTTTCCACAGAGGAAGTTGCAAGAGCTTCTGCTGATGCATCATTAGTAGTTGTAATTTCTGCTGAAGTATCCGCTAGAGCATCTGGCGATGTATCTCTAACCTCTAGAGTTTCCACTGAAGAAATTGCAAGAGCATCTGGTGATAACTCCTTAGCAATCAGAGTTACAAACATTGAGACTGGTTTCGTACAAGGTGTTCAGTTCAAGGGATCACTTGCAGACTTTGCAGCAATACAGTCATACATTCTTGCAGAAGGTAACGTCTCCTCTGGAGATCTAACCTTTACCGATGCAACTGGTGGCGAAATTGATACAAATGGCTGGGCCTTCTATGACGAGCAGGGATATGATACCTATCTATTAGTAAGCCAGGCTCCAAATGCCTCTGTTGGTTTACTAGAGATTGATCCAACAATCACCTCTCACTCATTGCTAAAGTTTGCAAACTACCAGGAAATCGCTGGATTAGTTTCAACAGAAGTTGCTCTAAGAGCTTCATCTGATGAATCTATTGTTTCCAGACTATCCTCCGAGGAAGTTGCCAGAGCCTCTGGTGATGTATCTTTAACTGCAAGACTATCTTCCGAAGAAGTTGCCAGAGCCTCTGACGATGCTTCCTTAGCTCTAAGAATTTCAACAGAAGAAAGCTTCAGAGTTTCTGCCGATAACTCAATTGTTGTAAGACTATCTGCCGAAGTATCTGCTAGAGCCTCTGGTGATGCATCCTTAGCTGGTAGACTAGCCCTAGAAGAGTCCTCCAGAGCATCTGGTGATGATTCTCTCTCCGGTAGACTAGCTCTAGAAGAATCTTCAAGAGCTTCTGGTGATGAATCTTTAACTTCCAGAGTTTCTACTGAAGAAGTTGCAAGAGCATCTGAAGATGCCTCCCTAACTCTAAGACTTTCCACTGAGGAAGTTGCAAGAGCCTCTGGTGATGCATCCTTAACAACCAGACTATCTACAGAAGAAGTTGCTAGAGCATCTGATGATGCCTCTCTAACTCTAAGACTCTCTACCGAAGAAGTAGCTAGAGCTTCTGGTGATGAATCACTAACAACTAGACTATCTTCTGAGGAAGTAGCTAGAGCCTCTGGTGACGCATCCCTAACAACTAGAATTTCTTCTGAGGAAGTTGCTAGAGCTTCTGCTGATGCAAGCATCATGGATTCCATTGGTCCAACCAAGGTTCTATGGTTCAACGTATCATCACTTCGTAGCGCAGGAACAACACTAGACCTAGGAAGCGAAACCAACATCACCAGCTATATTAAATATGGCGGATTTGATTGGACACAGGTTGCTTGGTCTGGCGGTGTAAGCGGTGGCTCACAGTCTAAAGAGTTTGCAATGCAGAGCCATGAAGTCTACGTTAACGGTATGTTACAGAGACCAGAAGGATCAGGTTCACCTGGATTCCCAGACATTATTACTGCAGCTGGCGCATACACCCCAAGTGGTGGCGACTACGTTCTAGTAAATAATGGAACTGTTGGTATCAAGTTTGCATTCGACCTTCTAGCAACAGACACTGTAAAAGTAATCTACAAGTAGTATAATATCTCAAGAGAAATTTATTTCTCTTGAGTAATATTAAGGGGTGGAGATTAATCTCCACCCCTTTTTGTTTTTTTAATTATGGAGAATATATGAAAAAAGAACTTTTAAATAAACTAAATATTATAGCTAATTCAGTAGATGTAGCAAAAACCGAATCTTCAAAATCAGATCTTTATTATGATGGTTATTTTGACTGTATGAAGGATTTACTATCTGATGATAATTCATTTTTTATGAATTTATTGGAAAAAAAATTTGAAGGAAAAGCAAAACAAGAAGCTTATGAAGATGTATCTTCTTTATTATCTAGTTTGAAAGTTTTTATAGAAAATTTACCAGAATTTTCAGCACAAGAAACTACTGATTTTTCAATTCACCCAAATGAAAGAGCTCAAAGATTCTTGGAAAGAAAGAGACAAGGATAAAAGATGCCTCCAACTTATATGATATCTCCTGATGTTGTTTGTATGAATCGTGCAAAAAAAGATGCAGAAACTCATTACAAAAAATATATAGACTCTCTTGAAGAAATTTTAAAAAATAAAAACTCTACTAAAATTAGATTAGAAATAAATAGAGCAAAACAGTGGATAAAAAAATATGAGGAATGGGCTATAAAGTGGCATAAAAAACATTATATAAAGTTGTCAGATTGCTATTCAAATATAGAAGACTCCCATATATCTGAAAGAGTTAGGCCGCCATCTGCTCCATTTTTAGATTTATATTCTGAGCTTACATAGCGCTTTCTAGTAGTTCTTTGTATGTCTTTATATTATCTGGATTTTCTGGAGAGAATTTCCAGATAACCTCTTTTGCAGATTCAGAATATATTTTTTTATTATAATTAAAATT
>Ga0129333_10001261_pt1 | contig 22708 bp, 26 predicted proteins | sample CPB6_08_DNA_FD_94474 | JGI IMG/M metagenome (GOLD analysis project Ga0129333, IMG submission 94474) | Freshwater to marine salinity gradient microbial communities from Chesapeake Bay, USA - CPBay_Sum_0.6_0.8_DNA | ecosystem: Environmental > Aquatic > Marine > Coastal | place: USA: Chesapeake...
CAAGGTACACAAGGTACACAAGGTACACAAGGTACACAAGGTACTCAAGGTACTCAAGGTACTCAGGGTACTCAGGGTGCTCAAGGTACTCAGGGTGCTCAAGGTATTCAAGGACTTCAAGGACTTCAAGGTATTCAAGGAACTCAAGCAACCCAAGGAGTTCAAGGAGTTCAAGGTAACCAAGCAAATCAAGGTCTTCAAGGTTTACAAGGACTTCAAGGTATTCAAGGAACTCAAGCAACCCAAGGAGTTCAAGGTAACCAAGCAAATCAAGGTCTTCAAGGTTTACAAGGACTTCAAGGATTGCAGGGTAGACAAGGTACACAAGCAGCTCAAGGAACTCAAGGATTACAAGGTTTAACTGGACCAGTTGCTGGTACTGATGGACAAGTAATTTATAATAATGGTGGAGCTGCAGGAGGTGCAACTAATTTAATCTATGATGATATTAATAACCGAGTTGGAATTGGAACTGCAACACCACAATTCCTTGCTGATGTTAATGGTGATTTAAGAGTTACTTCAACAAATAGAATGAGATTTGGTGGAACCTCAACAACCACAAACTTCTATATACAATATAATTCAACGACTAATAGTTTAGACTTCGTATCGGGATGATATTATGGGGATAGTTGGTAGAATAGATCAATATGCGTCGATGCTTACTAATGAGTTTGATGATTATTCTATGAGTGAGAACTTGCTCATTCGTAGCGAGCAATTTAATAATAATGATTGGGCTAAAGCAAACACCACAGTATCTAATAATGCATCAATTGGTCCTGATGGAACATTAAGTGCAGATAATGTGAGTAATACTCCAAACGTTGCTTCTTATATTTCTCAAGGTAAAACTTTAGTAAATAGCACGACTTATACTTTTAGTTTATATGTAAAACCTCTTACTGCAAATAAGTTTCTTGCCGTTGAATGGGGAAATCCGGGAACTACTTATAGTGTGGGGAATTTTGATCTGAGTACTCTAAGTTTTAGTGGTCAAGGTTCTGGGACTATAACTGAGTTTAATTCTGGTTGGTATAGGATATCTCATACGGTTACTACATCGGCAACAGGAACTGTAACCTTTAATGTAATTTATCTTGGGGCATATGGAACTACCGCTGCAAGTGTAACATTTGCCTTTTGGGGTGCTCAGTTAGAAAGGAGTACGGTAGCAACAGATTATACTCAAACAATAACTGCAGCAGTATCTAGGGTTTTACCGACAACAACAAACATAAACATCACAGGTCTTTCTACATATTTTGCTTCTGGATTTAGTGAAAATGTCGGTGTAGGATCAACCCTATCAGCAAATGTTTTTCCTCCTTATGATCTAGTTTATGATGACTTTGTATTTGGTGGAACATTATTTGGTCCGGGGCAAGGAAGATATAAGAGGCAAAATATTGATAAGAGTGTAGTTGTGTATAATGAGATTGATGAAGTAACTGACTTTAGAAATATTGTAAGAACTGGATTAGTTTTAGATCTAGATGCTGGTCAGGCACTTTCTTATAAGACAACTGGAACAACTTGGAATGATATTAGTGGTATCGGTAATACTGCGACATTAATTAATGGACCAACTTACAGCACGACAACTGGTGGTTCTATTGTTTTTGACGGAACTAATGATACTGTAAAGATACCAGTTTCCCTTTCTTTAAAACCAACTAATTTTACATTTGATATTTGGGTCAGATCTAATGTGGTAAGTGGAGAACAAATGTTCTTTTCTAGTCATTATGAATCTTTTGGAACTCCTAGTGGAATTAGATGTGGAATAAGTAGTGCGTTTACTGGTACTAGATTATATTACTTTTCTACTTATTTGAATGGATCTATAGAAACTGTTCTTGGAGGTTCACCTTCAAGTTATGTCAATACTTGGATTAACTTTGTTGGAACTTGGGATGGAACAACTAAATACGGATATCTTAATAGTACCTTTTTCTTAATACAAAATGCTGCTGGGCAAGTTCATAGTCAATTGAACGATTTTTATCTTGGGAATAATGCAGACCAAATTGCAAATAATAATTATGGAGATTCTGTTTTAAATGGAAGTATTGGAGCTTTCAAGTTTTATAATAGGGCACTTACGCAGGCAGAAATCACTCAAAACTATAATGCTCTTAGACATAGATTTGGTTTATAACAAATAATAAATACAACAAAGGAATCAATTAATTATGGCAAGAAAGGTATTACTGGAAACTGGATATACATTTACACCCTCAACGAGGACTATCGTTATTCCGAGAGTCATTCCAAGGGAAAGATTGATATTAATTACTAATGTCACCAGTAATCAAGTAATTTACAATTTTTCCGATTCAAATCTAAAAGCGACTAGTTATACACTTAGTGGTTCTGCAGATACTACTACCGTTGTCTTAAATTTTGATACTGCAGGAATGGGTAGTACTGATAAACTTCAGATTATTCTTGATGATTATGAGGAGAGGATATATCCAGCTGAAGTAGTAATGGATCCTGTGACGAAACTGAGAGTTTCGACTCCACAGGCACTAATTGATACTGACTTTGAATATAGCACACAACCTACTAAATGGGAGTCACTCTCTTTACAGGAGAATAGACCAACAGCGTTTTATGATTCTACCACTCCAGTTACTTCCGTTACTAACATTACTGGAGCAGGTACACGTACAGTAACTGTAACACTTTCAAGTACGACTGGTATTGCTGTAGGAACTCCTGTTTTTATTCAGGATGCTACTGATCCAATTGCGAGTGGTTGGCAATTAGTTGAAACTGTTACTCTAAACACAAACTTTACTTATGTTGCAAGAGCAAACGTAACGAACGGGACAATTTTTGATTCATCGAAAACTTATGTGTTTATTGGAGAATTTTATACTTCAGCAGCAATTCCAGTAAGTTCAGGTGCTGGTCTTGCATTTGTAGGTGCTGGAACATCAATTACATGTACTACAACATCTGCTCACGGACTTTCTGTTGGTAACGGTATTTTTGTAAGAAACACAACAGCAACAACAAACCCACCAAACGGAGCATTTTTTATCAAATTTGTTCAGTCTTCAAACACATTCATCTTTGATGTTGACCTTGCTCCAACTGGAACAATTACTGCAACTGGTGGAACTCAAAACCTATATGGAAGACCATATGGATCAACAATTCATAGACCTTACGATGGTGGAGTAGCTTTTACTGCAGGAAATCCATATCATGGTAATCAGTTAATACGTCAAACGAGAAGATATTTTAGATATCAGTCTGGTAAAGGAATTCAGTTTAGTACTGGAACTAACTTGAAACCTGCTATAAGTATTGATAATATGACTTCATCAGGAACAACAGTGACAGTTACCACAAAATTCCCACATAATTTGGGTACTGGTGGAACTGTCGTTGTTTCTGGTGCTGATCAATCAGCATATAATGGAACATTTACGGTTGCATCAGTTCCTTCTGATTTGACATTTACTTATAGCACTGCACCATTAACACCAGCATCATCACCTGCAACTGGATTCCCAATTACAGTTTCTCCAGGAACTTGGTATGGTGCTAGAACTCGTATTGGAATGTTTGATGATCAGAATGGATTTTTCTTTGAATATGACGGCCAAACATTATATGCAGTAAGAAGAACAAGCACGGATCAACTTTCTGGTGGTGTTTCTGTAACTAATGGATCTGCAGTAGTAACTGGAACTGGTACTAAGTTTTCATCTGAGTTAAAACCTGCAGATATGATAGTCATTCGTGGAATGATATATGTTGTACTTTCTATTACGAGTGATACTAATTTGATTATTTCTCCTGAATATAGAGGAACAACTATTACTAGTGGAAGAGTAATTGTTACAAAGAGATTCCAACAAAAAGTACCACAGTCGCAGTGGAATATTGATAAGTGTGATGGAACTGGAATTTCTGGATATACTATAGATCTGACAAAGATGCAGATGCTTTATATTGACTATTCTTGGTATGGTGCAGGTGCAATTCGTTTTGGATTTAAGAACCAGAGAGGTGAAGTTGTATATGCCCACAGAATACCTAATGCAAACTATAGAACCGAAGCATTTATGAGATCTGGTAACTTACCAGCTAGATATGAATGTAACACTATTGCTCCAGTTACTTATTTGACGGCAACTTTAACTTCTGGTGTCACAGCATCGATGTCAGTAAATGATACTTCTGAGTTTCCAACTTCTGGAACTGTAGTTGTTCGTGCTTCTGGAAATACTGGAGCATCCGTCGAATATATTAACTATACTGGAAAAACTGCAACAACATTAACTGGTTTAACAAGAAACGTTTCGAACTTAACTGGTCCTGGAGGATTGACTGCTGGTGGTGGAACTACGGCGCCGACCACATTTACATATAGTGCAACTGCTCCCATTATGGTTGAACTTCATTCTCCACAAACTTCGGTAAATGTAAGCCACTGGGGTTCTTCTGTGATTATGGACGGTAGATTTGATGATGATAAATCTTTCGTGTTTACTGCAGGTATGAATACTTCATTAAGTATTGCTTCAGGTGCTACAAATGCTCTGATTTCATTACGCCTTGCTCCAACTGTTGACTCTGGACAGACGGGACTATTGGGACAAAGAGAACTAATTAACCGAATGCAATTAACTCTTCGTGAACTTGGTGCGGTCGCAAGTGGCAATATGAGAGTTAGTTTGATATTGAATGGAAGAGTAAGTGCTGGAACTTTTACCTCTGCTGGTGGTTCTTCTCTTTCTCAGGTTTGTTTACACACAGCAACAACAACTATAACTGGCGGTGAAACAATTTATTCTTTCTTTGTTCCTGCTGGTGTTAACTCAAAAGATCTTAATCTTGTTCGTGATCTTGCAAATTCAATTTTAGGTGGAGGAACTAGTTTAAACGTTCCAACAACTGCTGCTAATCTTTATCCTGATGGACCTGATGTTGTGACTGTTGTTGCTACTAATGTTGCGGTTAATGCTCAGACAATTAACGCTAGAATTTCTTGGACGGAGGCACAAGCATAAAATGGCAAAACTTAAAGGCGGATCAAGAGTTTATGGTAATATCACAATTGATAACGATATTACCAGCGTGGTTAATGTTACTGCAACTGGAAACGTTGCAGTAGATGGTGCATTTAGAGCAGAGTCATCTAACTCTACTGAAAGATTTGAAGTTTATTATAACGAAACCACAGATAGTTTAGATTTTGATTACTTAACTGCTTGATATTATGACAGTTGCTGCAAAATTGACTGGTGTTGGAACATTTTATGCATATGAATATGATGAGACCGATGTATCTAAATTTAGAGTTGGTAGTGCTGGGACTGCTTTTTCTTTTGAATTTGATGAGAATACTGCAAGCACATTAACTGGCGTTAAGATGATGAGTGCTATCTCTAATGGTGGATTAATTGTCCGTGATTCACTTAATGAGGTTGATCCATTTTCTACATTTGATCCACTTACTAGTAGTTTAGCTTTGGCGGTGTATACTGATGCTGGATATCCCGGTGGATATTCTATATTGGAACCTATTGGTCAACAGGCATATACTACCCCGGGAACTTTTAATTTTACAGTTCCTTCTTATGCTACTTCTATTTCTGCCGTTGCTATTGGTGCAGGTGGGGGAGGTGGAGGAACTGATGGTGGTAATGGCAACTCAAGAGCTGCAGGGGGAGGTGGAGCACTATCTTATGCTAATAATATTTCCGTAACTGCAGGAGAAACTCTCACCATAGTTGTAGGTGCTGGTGGTAATGGCGGGGCTAATGGTTCTAATGGATCTACTGGTGGAGATAGTTCAATATCAAGAGGAGCTTCTACACTTCTTTTAGCAAAAGCTGGTCAGGGTGGAGGAACAAGTACGACTGTTAATACTCCGGGTGGATTTAATGGTGATGGTGTTGGTGATGTAAGATGGAATGGAGGTGCTGGGGGAAGAGGAAGTAATAATAGTGGTGCAGGTGGAGGCGGCGCCGCTGGATATACTGGAGAAGGTGGTACTGGTGGATATGGACCTTCTGGATCTGAAACTAATGCAACCGTAGTTGCAAATAGTGGTGGTGGTGCTGGCGGACAGTATGGTGATACTGGAGCATTTGGTGGTGGAGGTGGTGGAGGTGTTGGACTTCTTGCCTCTGGATCAGTAACTACAGGAACAGTCAATACTGGACTTGGGAATGGTGGTGGTGCTGGTTCTGGGGGAACTAATGGATCTAATGCAGTTAATGGTGCAGACTCCGGAGCCGCTGGTGGGGCATATGGTGGGGGTGGAGGTTCTGCAAATGATGATGGTGCTGCTGGTGGTAATGGTGCTGGTGGTGCTATAAGAATTATTTGGGGAACATCGGGTACTAGATCTTATCCTAGTTCCTTAGTAAACGATCAAACTACTTTTAGTGGAGGTGTGGCGCTAACAGATTTAACTGGATTTATATGGGCAAATAATCATAGTCTTGTCCCAAGAAATGGAACAACATATTCTTCTACTAAAGGTGGTATTGTCTTATTTGATGGTGTAGATGACTATCTTACTACTGGTGATTCTTTAGGTCTTGGTTATGCAGGTGTTGTGGGTACTGGTGCAAGAACTAGTATAATATGGTTTAGAATTGATACTCCTAACGTTGCATATAGACTTTATGGGTGGGGAACAACTGTAACTGGGGCAAAATGGAATCTTTCTCTGGATGCCACTACATTTAAAGCTAGAGCAGAAATTGGGGGTGCTGCTGTTACCGCTGGTCCAACGGAACCATCTGTTATAGATGGAAATTGGCATATGGTTGCAACAACAGCACCTGCGAATGGAACTGCAAATGATATTAGACTTTATATTGACGGAGCATTAGTAACGGATACTGTAATCACTAATGGAGCAACCGCAATTAATACTAGTAATTCGGGATTACCTGTAACCGTAGGAGCATCACTTGCCGATGCTTCTCCCGGATATATGTCTGGCGCAATATCATCATTTTTTATATATGAGGAGCAATTGACGGAATTGCAAATTAAAGAGCATTACAGATTAATTTTAAATCGCTACTAAACCATAAATATTCAAAAACGTAGTTAACAATATGGCAAAATTAAAAAGTGGAACCAGAATTTTTGGTGATTTGCTTGTTGATGGAGCTATTGATTTTTCTTCTGTAACTTTAATAGCTCCTGTTGTTGGTGAAGTTGAATATGACGGGACAAATTTTTATGCCTCTGGAAATGCAAGTTATGGTAGAGGGACTATACCACTAACAAATTATACTAGTGGTGCAGGAACTGCTGGCATCACAGGTTCAACAAACTTTGCACTTTTTCCTGCAGCAAATGACACAATAACCTTACCTGTTGGAACTTATCTTGTAAGGATGAGAGTTAGAGTTGCAGTAACTGGATCTACTTCTGCTGCTACTATGGCAATAAATCTTAGAGGAGCAGGAACTGCAGTTGGATCATTTAGTTGGGGAGGAACCGGGGCAATTCTTGATGCCGGTGCTGCTAACTCTTTTATCGTTGCGGCAACTGCTCTTGGAACAAACGTTGTGGTGACTGCATCGAGCACCGGAAACCCAAGACAATATATTGCTTTAGGTGAAGGTATATTAAAAGTTACTACTGCTGGCACAATTATTCCAGCATATCAATTCTCTGCGACGGTGACTGGAGGAACAACAACTTTGGTTGCTGATAATTATATGACAATTCAATCTCTAGATACGCAAAGTGCTGCTGCTTTTGGACCTTCTGGTTCCGGATGGGGTTAAATATAGATGAATTGATTTTTTGTGTTATAATGACTTTAAACTGTTTATTTTGGATGATAATTTTATATGTCTGATAATTTTGTAAAAGATGCCTTGAAAAATGGAGGAAGCATTCACCCTCTTATTTTTCCGGCAAAGTATTTAAAAGGACCTGCGATCACGAATCCATCCATCTATAATGATAATGGAACTATTCTTGTAAATCTTCGAAACATTAATTATACTCTTTATCATTCTGAAAAGCGAAAGTTTGAACACCACTGGGGTCCTCTAGTTTATATTCACCCAGAGAATGACATTAGGTTAAGAACTAATAATGTAATGGGTGAGATTGATGAAAATATGCAACTTAAGTGGTATGATAGAATTGATACTTCTAAGTTTCCTGATAAAGAACTTTGGGACTTCGTTGGTCTTGAAGATTGTAGAATTGTTAGGTGGAACGGAAAACTTTATGTTTCGGGAGTTCGTAGAGATCTAGATACCAAAGGTACTGGTAGAATGGAACTCTCTGAGATTGAAATTACTGAGGATGGTGTAAAAGAAGTTGCACAGTATCGCATTCCAACTCCAGGCCACGTTGGAGATGAGGGATCATACTGTGAAAAGAATTGGATGCCAATTATTGATATGCCGTTCCATTATGTTAAGTGGACTAATGGCACAGAAGTTGTAAAGTATGACATTAAAACAAATCGCACAGAACAAGTTGTTTTAAAACAGTGGAAAGACCTTGGTACAATTGACCTTCGTGGAGGATCTCAGGTAATTCCTTATAATCATAATCATCGTTTCTGCCTCAATCATGAAACTTACTTGACTAGAAGTGATGCAGGAAGAAAGGATGGAATTTACAGGCATCGTTTTATTGTTTGGGATAATGATTGGAATATTGTTAAAGTTTCTAGGCAGTTTTCTTTTCTGAACGCCAGTATTGAATTTGCGGTCGGTATGTGTGAGTACGGTGATGATTATCTAATTACTTTTGGATTTCAGGACAATGCTGCATATCTACTCAGAGTTTCTCAACAATTTGTAAAAGAATATATCTTCGAATAAAATGAGTTTTATTAATCACGATCACGTAAATACTATCGTAAAAAAACTAGATCAGATAATCAGTAAATATAATATTTTTATTGAATCTGGAACTTTTGGTGGAGAAACTATTGTAAATCTCAGAAATAGTTTTCAAACTTTATATACAATTGAACTATCTGAAAAATATTATCAGTATTTTGACGAAATAAAGAACAGGGAAAAGTATTATAATATTCAAAATCTTTTTGGTGATACTGTAAAAGTTCTACCAAAGATTCTTGAAGAACTGAAAGAATCTGATAGAGTAATCTTCTGGTTAGATGGACACTGGTCTTCTTTGGACACTGCTAAAGGAGAAAAGGATTGTCCCGTTATTGACGAATGCACTTCAATTGATCAACTCTATAAATCAAATGAGGCGATTATTTTAATCGATGATTATCGTTTATTCGGAACTTATATTGCCGAAGATTGGTCAGATGTTACTGAAGAAAATATTCTTAAATGCTTTAAAAACTTTAAAATAGTTCAACATTTTGTTGAAGAAGATATTTTGGTACTTTATATTAAAAAATGATTTCATTTAATAAACTTGGAAATAAAGGTAGATTGGGAAATCAAATGTTCCAATATGCTGGTCTGAAAGGAATCGCAAGACATCATAACTATGATTTCTGTATTCCTTTATCTGGTATATTTGGAACTAATGATGAGAGAGTTCAGGCATCAGACGTGAACTTATATAATTTCCCAAATATAGTAAACAATACAGTTCAAATGACTAATTTTTCTACAATAGAAGAATCGACATTTGCTTTTGATGAGGAATTGTTTTATAATTGTCCAGACAGCACCAATATATTTGGATACTTGCAAACTGAAAAGTATTTCAAACATATAGAAGATGAAATCAGGGAGGACTTTAAGTTTCCTAATTTCACGCAAAAAATGTGTCAAACATATGTTGAAGGTGTATTTGAGAAATCAGAAGTGATCGCTTTACATATTCGTAGAAGTGATTATGTTACTGATCCAAACTTTCCTCTACTAGATTTTAATTATTATCAGCGGGCACTTGAAGTTTTAGATTTGGATCTACCTATTATTGTTCTTTCTGATGATCCTGAGTGGTGTGAAAAACAATTTTTCTTTAAGAATGAAAGATTTAAGATATCAAAATCTAATAATACTTTAGTTGATTTGTGTCTAATGAGTTTGTGTCAGTATCATATTATCGCTAACAGTTCTTATAGTTGGTGGGGTGCTTGGTTGGCAGATTCTAAGAAAGTAGTTGCTCCTAAAAAATGGTTCTCTGGAGACCTATCTGATTGGGACACTAAAGATTTATACTGTCCTGAATGGATTTCTATATAGTTATATTAAAAATAGTTATTTTTTGAGTTGTTTATGAACATTTCAGTAATTTGTGCGTGTAAAAATCGTTCTAATGCCCTTAGAGTATCCTTATCATCTTGGTTACTTCGTGATGAAATTAAGGAAATTATTATTGTTGATTGGAATTCTGATGAACCAATCAATTATCTAACTAAGTTGGATAAGAGAATTAAAATTGTCAGAGTTGAGGATGAAAAGTATTTTAATCAACCTCAACCTTTAAACTTGGCTCTCAGTATGACTACTGGAGACTATATTTTAAAATTAGATACTGATTATATTATCAATCCCTACAAAGAATTTTTTGAAAACTATATTCCCAGTGAATCATCTTTTGTTTCAGGAAATCAATCGGTAGATAGCCCAGAATTTATAGATCCCAAAACTGGGAATTCTATGATTGATATGACCAATATGTCCATACAAGAAATAGCAGATTATGTTAATACATATTCTCATTTCTATAAATTTTTAACTGGAATGTTGTTTGTTTCCAAAGAAAATTTACTTAGCATTGGTGGGTATAATGAGACTTTTACTAAGTATTATGCTTTTGAAGATGATGAAATATGTCAAAGACTAGAGTTGTATGGATTGGATCATATTAAGTTAAAATATGATTATAATATGATTCACATTCCTCATTCTGATCATAAGAGGTTTGAGAATTTTAGGGGATTTATTGAGTCTAAATCGAGCACAGATTTAGACTCAATGCCTGATTGTGAATATAAATGGCAAACTGAATACTTTATTGCACAGAAGCATATTGATAATAATAAAAAAATGTGTTCTGAGATAAAAAATTATTATGTTAAGCCAAGAACAAAGTGGGATATAAGTAACATTGATGATCAAAATTATTTTGCCAAAAAAATAATAGATGATAAGTTGGATGGATTTCCTCCTGCATACTACGTTTCATTGGAAGAAAGTCAAGAAAGAAGAGACAATCTTGAATCTCAATTTGGATTTTATGGTATTAATCTTACAGGAATTATTTCAAAAAGATTTTCTGAGTGTGACGATATAGTATATGGAAAATATCTTGCAAGTTTAAATGAAGGGACTACTGGATGTGTAATATCTCACCTAAAAGCAATTAAGCAATGGTATGATACAACTGATCAAGAGTATGGATTCTTCTGTGAAGATGATCTAAGTTTAGAGACAGTTGATTATTGGAATTTTACTTGGAAAGAATTTATTGATACCATTCCAGATGACGCTGATTGTGTTCAATTATTTGCAATACGTGGTGAGTATGATACATTTGAACTTCGTGAAAGATATTGGGATGATTGGGGTGCTTCTGCCTATATTGTTAGAAGAGAATATGCAAAGAGATTAATTGATACTTATATTCGTGATGATGGATATTGTCTTGAAATTCCCAATCAAACTACTATGCCTTTGATTGAAAATATTCTTTTTGCTAGTTTAGGTAAGTGTTATACCATACCATTATTTGTAGAAGAAGTTAAGTTCCAATCTACATTTGTAGGAAAAGATGATGATGTAAATGATGGGCAGAAAAAGAATCATTATGTATCTCATAAAAAAGTTTTAGAATGGTGGAAAGGAAAAACAACTTTAGTAGAAAATACAAGTGTTTCTAAAGTTCAAATTCATAATAAAAATTTGACACTAACTGATTTATTTGAGTCTGGTAATTACAATACCGATAAAAGTGATCTTGGATATCTTGAACATTTTTATGATGATTTCTTTATTAAATTCAAAGAAACATCGATTACTATGATGGAAATTGGTGTTTATAATGGAGGATCTATTAAACTTTGGAAAGATTATTTAAATTCTGAAAGTAAAATATACGCTGCAGATATAGAATATTTTGACCATCTTGAAGGAACGTATTCTGTTATGGGTGATATGTATTCTGATCAGCAAGTATCTAAATTTCCTAATGATTATTTTGATCTAATCATTGATGACGGACCTCATTCTTTTGAATCTTTTATTTTGTTAATTCAGAAATATTTTTCCAAAATCAAGCAAGGTGGAACTTTAATTGTAGAGGATGTTATTTATACTGAGTGGGTTGAACCTCTTGTTAAGATGGCAGAATTAATTGGATACTCTGATGTTAAAGTTGTAAATATGACTGAAAAACAAAAGACCCAAGAGTTATTTGAACGCTGGAGGGGTGGATTGTACATCCTAAATATTACAAAATGAAATACTTTATTTCAACACTGATTTAGATTAATATGGCACATCAAGAACAAAAAGATTTCGTAGAAAAATTAAGAAATAGTTTTTCAGAGTTTTTTACTAACAAAAAAGTTTTAGAAATTGGAAGTCTAAACATAAATGGATCTATTAGAGAATTTTTTGATAACTGTAAATATACAGGAATAGATGTTGGTTTTGGTGATGGTGTTGATATAGTTTGTGAGGGGCAAAATTATAAAGCCTCTGACGATACTTATGACGTTGTTCTTTCTGCAGAATGTTTTGAGCATAATCCATATTGGTTAGAAACATTTAAAAATATGATCCGTTTATGTAAAAACAACGGACTAGTATTCTTTACTTGTGCAACAGATGGTAGACCAGAACACGGAACATCTAAAACAACACCATTAGATTCTCCATTGACAGTTAATCTTGGTTGGGATTATTATCGTAATTTAAATGAAAAAAACTTTACTGATGAAATAAATTTTGATGATTATTTTTCAGAATACCAATTTGAAATTAATGAAGAACATAAAGACTTATATTTTTGGGGCATAGTTAATAAGGGAGTAAGTAAAAACATTCAAATTGACAAATCAAAAAATAAAGAGTATGATAGTAACATTGGAAAAAATGTTTATAAAGAAGATATGATAAGTGTTTCTCCATATGAAAAAGTTCATAATGTAGTGGATTGTTTTCAATACAATAATGAAAAAGAATTACTTGAGCTTAGGGTAAAATTATTAAAAGATCAAGTTGATTTATTCTTGATCTTTGAAGGAAATTATACACACGATGGAAGTCCAAAAGAATTTACTTGTAATAGAGTAATTGATGAACTTGGATTGCCAAAGAGTAAAATAAGAGTCTTTGAAATTGATCTTTCTGATCCAGGAAAACCATCTACTTTTGATTTAAACTATAATCCTCAACAAAAGGTAGGAAGTATAGAGAGAATTCAAAGAGATTATTTGAATAATATTTTAGATGAATTTGATGATGACACAGTCTTTATAGTTAGTGATTGTGATGAAATTATTAATTCAACAAATGTAAAATTTGTTTCTGAAATAGCTAGATCGAATAAAGATTTTGTATTTAAAATTCCTCTGGTTCATCTTGAGGGTAGAGCAGATTATAGGGTTCATTATTTGAATTCTAAATCTTATCCTTGGGACAGATCTATGTTTGTTTGTACCAAGAAAGTTTTAGAAAAAAATCCTGCTACCCATATTAGATCTGAATTTCTCAGAAAAGGATATGAGATTAGGTATGTAACTCATGGCGGAGAAATTTGTCAGGATTTAGGTTGGAATTTTAGTTGGATGGGAACTAATGAAGACCGAGTTAATAAATTTAAAACATTATGTGATATTAAAAATGATTTTATTTCTTCATTAGCATCTGGTTATGATTATGATGAGCTTATAACGTATATTCAGAATTATACTTTTGAAGATGGTGGACATTCTTGCTATGGAAACTTCAAAGTTATTTTGAAAAAATATTCTATTTTAGAATTACCTCCAATAATCTTTAGTCTTCCTAGGGTTGAACAGTATCTTATTCCAGATATTGTCGATTTAAAAAATAGTAAGAACGAAGAACTTACAAAACTTATGAATACTTATTCTCTGGATACTGAGAATGCGGAGAATAATTTTAACCTTGGTGTATGGTATGAAGATGAGGGACATACTGCTCCCGCACTATCTTATTTTTTGAGATGTGCTGAGAGGGCAACTGATAATAATCTTGCATATGAAGCGTTAATTAGATCTTCTTATTGCTATCAGAAGCAAGGAACTAGAGACGGAAGTGCAAAATCTTTGTTGGAACAAGCATTATGTTTAATGCCAGAAAGACCAGAAGCTTATTTCCTTTTGAGTAGATTTGCTGAGAGAAGACAGTGGTGGCAGGATTGTTATATTCATGCTGATAGAGGATTGAGGTATTCTGATTTTAATTCAGTACCTCTTAAAACCTGTGTTGAATATCCTGGCAAATATGGATTATTATTTGAAAAAGCAGTTGGTGCCTGGTGGTGGGGGAAAGTTGATGAGGCAAGAGATCTTCTTTTAGACGTTAAAAATAATTATGATGTTAATGAATATCATAAAAAGCAACTTGAGGAAAACCTTAAGAGACTTAAGATTACTATTGAATAATACTATTCTATGTCATATAATCATCAAATAACTTTTGTAGAAAACTTAAAAAAAAGTTATCCCGAATTTTTTAAAAATCGAAGTGTTTTAGAAATTGGAAGTCTAAACATTAATGGATCTATAAGGAATTCTTTTGAAAATTGTTTATATGTTGGAATTGATGTTAGGGGTGGAGAGTGTGTAGACGTTGTCTGTAATGGTAAAAATTATAGAGCTCCTAACGAAACTTATGATGTTATTTGTTCCTTAGGTTCTTTTGAATACAATCCAGATTGGATTGCAACATTTAAAAATATGATCAGAATGTGTGTTCCTGGAGGACTGGTATTCTTTACTTGTTCTACTGAAAGCACTTCTGATCAAGAAAATGTACAAAAAACTTTAGAAAGTATTCCCCTGGAGACGGGGGATGAATGGGGTAACTACTATAAAAATTTAAAAGAAAGTGATTTTCATAATCATATAAATTTTGAAGATCACTTTGGTGATTTTTATTTTAACGTTGATGAAGAATCAAAAGACTTAGTTTTTTATGGAGTAAAGAAAGGTAAGGTAAAAGAAAAGAAACCAATTCCTATGATTGGAATTCCAATAGTAAATGGATTTCATTGGATTGAAAGACTTATTGATAGCATAGATTATCCTACCGATAAGGTTTTTATATTTGATAATAATGGTAGAGGTGAACTGACAAAAGATCTAGATAATCTTGCTAAAAAGACATATACTTTCATTAAGGAAATAAAAGTATGTCACCTTCCAGCAAATATTGGAGTTGCTGGATCTTGGAATATGATTATTAAGTGTGGTATGAAATGTCCATATTGGATTATTTCAAATCACGATATTGCATTTACTCCTGGATTTTTGGAGAATTTTATTTCTAAGGCAGAGGACAAGGAAGTCGGTATTGTTCACGGTGGAGTTCGTGGGGCCTGGGATCTATTTCTTTTGAAGGACTGGGTGGTCCAGGAATGTGGATTGTTTGATGAAAACTTCTATCCAGCTTATGTTGAAGATTGTGATTATTTTATAAGAACAATGCTGAAAGGAATAAAAAAAGCAAATGCAGATCTTCATTATCTACACGGTGAAAAAGATTATGAAACTACCGGATCGCAAACTTGGAGACAAGATCCTTCATTGAAGGATAAATTATATCATAGTCGTTATGTTAATGAAGTTTCATATATGTACTCTAAGTGGGGTCCCGAATGGCATAAGGGATTAGATTGGGTTGATACTAATCCATACAAACATCCCTTTGATAATAAGGAACTTCCTTTAAATTATACGACCTATGATTTAAACTTTGTAAGAGAAAAACATTTAGGATTTTAACATATGGATTTTTCAGAAAAAATTGATATAGTTATTCAGGGACCATATACAGACTACACTGATTATGTGGCGGAATGCTATCTACAGATTCCCTTTATTAATAATGTAATTATTTCTTGTTGGGAAAATGATAAAATGCCCGTTCAAAAAAGAAGGGTAAAGTTTATTAGAAGTAAGTATCCAGTTTCTTGTGGAACTGATAATAAAAATATGCAGATCGTTTCTTCACTGAACGGTCTTAAGGCTTGTGAAACTAATTATGCCATCAAAGTAAGGTCTGATCAAAAATTTACTTATGATAGTATGTTGGGTATGTATGATTTCTTTTTGAAGAATAATCAAAAAAATATTCAATATACTTACAACGATAAAAAACCTAATAATAGAATCTTTGTTGCGGGTCATTATCCTAGATATCTTTTTGCCGCTAGAGATCACATTTATTGGGGTCAAACTGATGACTTGATTGAATTATTTGATATCCCTTTGGAACAACATAGTTTAGTTGATAAAATAAGAGTTCCTAAAGATAGACTTGGTTGGTATGTTGATTACTTTATTAGAAGTGAAACTTACATAGGTGCTCACTATTGCTCTAATTTTGATGAGCAAATTAACAGGTTTCTTTTACTTCCCCAAGAGCATTTATATGATAATGCAGTTTACTGGTATCATGTTAAATCAGTTAGTGACAATATAACCAGAAAAGTTTTTAAATCTTTTCCTAAGAGTGTCATAAACTTAGAATGGGTTCGGTGGAGAAGATCTGGATTTAGTTTTAATTTTGATGAATATTTAAAAGTATCTGCTTGGGACGAGGAGGGATTTTGATCAAATGAATTTTACTGTATATTCTAAAGATGGATGTCCGTACTGCCAAAAAGTTAAACAGGTTTTAGAGTTGACTAAACAGCAGTTTGTGGTGTATAATTTGGGGGAAGATTTTACAAAAGATGAATTTTATTCAGAATTTGGTAAAGGATCTACATTTCCTCAGGTTATTTGTAATGATACACATATTGGAGGGTGTACTGACACTGTAAAATATCTTCAAGAAAAAAATATTTTATGACCAACCTAAATAATTCATACCACAAAAATCGTGGTCTTGAATTTATTCTTAATGGGGGAAAAAGAAAGCAAACAAAACCTTTCCACGTCATTTTTGAAAAGATGGTTTGCTTTCTCAATCGGGAAATAACCATCTACTTTGAGTTTTCCTTCCTTTTTAGGAAAAAATAGTAGTTTCCCGGAGAAAAGAAATGGTAGCAGTTAGTTTAGTATTTGGTTCCTTTCTAACAATATTATTTCTTATAGTTGGATTGATGGTGGGATGGGTTGCTAGAGAATATATGATGAACTATCGGGAAATTCCAAGACTTCATCCAGAAATGTTTGATACTCAAGGTAATATTATTCCTGATGAGGTAATAGCTTTTAGATTTGAAAATACTGATTACGATTATGACAACGACAACGACAACGAAGAAGAAGAGTAAAACATCTACTAGTTCAGTAAGTGATAATTTACCCATTAATCCCTTTGCATTTGAAGTTTTAAATTTAGTTTCAAAGCAAAGGGCAAATGCTAAGAAAGTAGAACTTCTTAGAAAATATGGTGATAACTCACTGAAAGCAATTTTCATTTGGAACTTTGATGATAGTGTAATTTCGTTACTTCCTGATGGACCAGTTCCTTATGCTAGTGTTGGCGAGCAAAATTCTTTCAGTGGGACTATAAGTGAAAAGGTAAATGATGCAGTTTCAAAGATGTCTGAATTAAATACGACATCTCTTGGTGCAAACGATCAAGGAAAATCTTCTATTCGTAAAGAATATCAAAAGTTTTATAATTTTATTAAAGGTGGAAATGATAGTTTGAGTTCTCTACGTAGAGAAACTATGTTTATTAATATTCTTCAAGGTCTTCATCCACTTGAAGCAGAAATTGTAATTCTTGTGAAAGATAAAAAACTGGAAACAAAATATAAAATAACAAAAGAAATCGTTTCTGAAGCTTTTCCTGATATTAGGTGGGGAGGACGTTCGTGAGTAAACTTCATGAAGTAATTGAGAAGGCCCAGAATAAGGTAAAGCATATGGATCATTGGACATCTGTAGAAAAAGAAACTTGTAAGTCACGTTATGGATGTGACATTATGATTGAAAATGGTTCATATGCCGAAGTGTGTACAAAAGAAGCTCCGAATGATGCTTATATTGTTAAGTATCTTGTGGATGATAAGATTTGTTTTGACTTAACAAGAGGATCTAGAACTAAATTGTTTGATATGTACTGGGATAAGTTTCGTGAGAATTTAAAGAGTATTGATTTTGGATACGGTAGAATTAATCCAAAACTTTGGAAATATAAAGCACCTGAAAAGAAAAAGAGAAAATAATTTGTCAGATGCCGGGAAAAAATTCCGGCAATTTTTTTGCCCCTTAAGATTTTATAAAACTGTAACAGTTTATACAAATTAAACTTGCTATATAACTTCAATGGAGGTATAATATCTCTAACGTTCATCGCTTATTGCGACGGAAGTAAGTTGACTCGGAACGGAACGTTCATTCGCTATTTGCAAATAGCGAACGCAAAAGCCGACTGAAGGAACGCTCTTTAACCTAAAAAACTAAGGAGAAAACCTAATGTCAAAAGTAGTATATCGTGGTGTCGAATATGATACTCAAAAGCGTCTTGAGTATCAACAGCAAATGATGCAACAACCTCAACAATACAATGAAACCTATCGTGGTGTTAAGTTTGTAAAAGAGGGGCATAAGTGAAATGAATACTTACTTTGTCCGTTATCTTAAAAGAAAAGCAAAGAAGGAAAAACTTCTTAAAGATGCACAACTGAATATGGCAAAGCAACCTCAAGTTGCTTGATTCTGGGGGGATTGACTTCCCCCCTTTTTTTATGTAAAATAACCGAAGAGAACTATAAGGTATGGACAGAGACAAACTAAAACTTATTGTTCGTAATCTAGAATTGCTTGTAGACTCTTTAAAAGCAGAAATTTATTCTGATGTGCAGGCATATAAGTATGAAAATGTAAAACCAAAGCATTTAGATTACGACGAAATTTTTGAAGACGATGATGGGTACCCAGATTAAAAATGAAAAGTTTTGAAAAACAACTTATTTCCGAAGTTAGAAGACAGCAATTACAGAAAGTGAGTAGAGCAAAAGAACTAATAAAGTTGCTTGAAAGATTGATCAAGCAAGATCATCTTTATACCGAAGAACGTATTAAAGAGATGAAGGAGCAACTTCGTGCAATAAAACAACAGATGGCAGAAATAGAAGAACAAACATCAAAAGGATTTGGAAAAAAATGACAGTAAAACTCATTAGTGTGACTCCTGATGCAGAAAAAACAATGGCATATGTTGCTAGAGTTAGTAACCCTGCGAATCAAGACAACGAAAACTATGCCAAGTTGCTTGCTTATTGTATTAAGCATAATCATTGGTCTGTTTTTGAACAGTCTTTTATGACCTTGGAGATTGAAACTAATCGTGGTATCGCAGCGCAAATTTTGCGTCACCGTTCGTTTACATATCAAGAATTTTCACAGCGTTACGCTGATTCTTCTCTGTTGAGTGGTTATATTCCTGTACCAGAACTTCGTCGTCAGGATACTAAGAATCGTCAGAACTCTATTGATGATATTCCTGATTATGAAAAGTTGACTTTGCAGAGTAAAATTCAAGAGCATTTTGCGCACTCTATGCGCCTCTACAAGGAACTTCTTGCTCACGGTGTGGCAAAGGAGTGTTCAAGGTTTGTGCTGCCCTTAGCAACGCCCACAAGGATCTATATGAGCGGATCTTGCAGGTCATGGATACATTATATTAATCTTCGCTCTGCAAACGGAACACAGAAGGAACATATGGATATTGCACTTGAATGCAAAGAAATTTTCAAAGAACAATTCCCTTCAGTTGCAGAAGCACTTGAATGGATCTAAATAAATTATCTTGATATTCTAATTTTATGGCAATTTATCCAATTATTCATAAAGAAACTGGTGAAAAAAGAGTTGTTGAAATGAGTGTTCATGATATTCAACAGTGGTATAAGGACAATCCTGAATGGCAGAGGGATTGGTCTGAAGGATGTGCTTCACCTGGTGAAGTTGGGGATTGGCAGAATAAGCTTATCCAAAAGAACCCAGGATGGAATGATGTACTAGGTCGTGCTGCTAAAATGCCCGGATCAAACGTAAAAAAACTTTAATTACCTATGGCAAGAAAAAGAAGGACGAATGACCAACCAATTGGAGTTGGTTTAACAACCCGTCAAATGAAGCGTAGAAAACCTTTAAGTAGTGATTATCTGGTTGATATTGAACCTCTTACAGAGAATCAGAAGATTCTTTTTAATTCATATTCTTCTAATAAGCATCTTGTTGCTTATGGGTGCGCTGGAACTGGCAAAACTTTTATTACACTCTATAATGCTTTGTGCGATGTTTTGGATGAAAGAAGTCCTTACGAAAGAGTCTATATTGTACGTTCATTAGTAGCTACAAGAGAGATTGGATTTCTTCCTGGAACTCACGATGATAAGTCTGATATTTACCAGATTCCTTATAAGAATATGGTTAAGTATATGTTCCAGATGTCTTCTGACTCTGAATTTGAAATGCTTTATGGCAATCTTAAAGCACAAGAAACAATTAAGTTTTGGAGTACATCATTCCTTCGTGGAACAACTCTTGATAATGCAATTGTGATTGTTGATGAATTTCAGAATCTTAATTTCCATGAACTTGATTCTATTATCACTCGTGTTGGTGAAAATACTAAAATCTGTTTCTGTGGAGATGCAACACAAACAGATTTAGTTAAAACAAATGAAAGAAATGGTATTATAGACTTTATGTCTATCTTGCGTAAAATGCCATCTTTTGATATAATTGAGTTTGGAGTTGACGATATCGTTCGCTCTGGTCTTGTCAAAGAGTATATTTTAGCAAAAATGGAAGCTGGTTTTTGATGTTCAAGCATATTGATGTGAATCTCCCTCAACTTGAAAGGGAGACTATAGATGGTGTTCGTTACTATAAAGTTCCTAATGATGATGAACTTCTTAAATTAGTTTCAATTACTTCTGTTACTAGTCATAAAAATCGCCAGTTTTTTGCAAACTGGCGTAAAAAAGTTGGCGAAGAAGAAGCAGATAAAATCACTAAACAAGCAACCAGTCGTGGGACTGATATGCATACTTTAGTAGAAAATTATCTTTCTAATGTAGACCTTCCAGATGTCCAACCTCTGTCGCAGTTTCTGTTTAAAATTGCGAAGAAGGATTTGAATCGTATAAATAATGTTTATGCTCTTGAAGGTTCCCTATACAGCAAAGTACTTGGAGTAGCGGGAACTGTAGATTGTATTGCCGAGTTTGATGGCGAATTAGCGATAATCGATTTCAAAACATCCAAAAAACCAAAACCACGGGAGTGGATTGAACATTATTTTGTTCAATGCGCTGCTTATGCCTGTATGTTCTATGAACTTACGGACATTCCCGTCAAAAAACTTGTAATCATTATGGCTTGCGAAAATGGAGAATCAATCGTTTATGAAGAATATGACAAATCAAAATACATCAAACTACTCACCCAATACATTAGAGAGTTTGTTAGAGATAAACTGGAACAGTATGGAAACAAATAAAGAACTAGAACAGGCAATAGAGAACAAGTTTTTAACACCATCTAAATTTGCTTTAGAGATCGAAAATATCGTGGCAGTTGAAAAGGTAAATTATATCGACGCTATTTGCCATTATTGTGAAATTAACGGTATTGATGTAGAATCGGTAACGAAACTTATTTCAAAACCACTCAAAGAACGACTAAAATGGGACGCTATTCGTCTCAACTTTATGAAAAAAACTTCTAGGGCAAAACTTCCACTATGAGTCCTTTTGAGACATATCAAACTTATCTTTCTATGAAAAGTCATTTTACGAATCGTAAATATGACTTTTTTAAGTATGGGGGCAAATCAAAAGCAACAGTTGCAACATTCAACAAACGCAAAGACAAATATTGGTTTGAGAAGACCTCAAGAAAGTATTCTGACAAAGAAGTTGTAGACTTTTTATTATCTAATTTTGTATCAGTAGACAACCCACAAAACTTATGGATTGGAGAAATTATCAATTCTGGCGAAAGGACTTACGCCGACTGGATGAGAAGACAACAGAGTTTGAGTTACTTATTCAAAGAGCAAAGCAACGAATTGTTCTCGGAGATCAAATTAGACGATGCTCTGAACTGTTCCAAAGGGCACCCACCAGTTCTCAAAAGACTTCTAAGCGGGAAGTTATCTCTAGAAACATTCGTAATTTACGACAAAATATTCCGTTTCTCAGAAAATTTTGATAAAAAACTATTGGATCCTGTGTGGGAAACCGTAAGTTTGAAAATCAAAAAGTATGATCCCTTTCTAAATATCAATATGTTCCAATACAAAAAAATCTTAAGAGATATTTTATATGAGTAAATTTTTTGATTCTGAATTAATTCAGCAAGAATTACGTGAAATTAATGAACTTCAGGAATTCATTTACAAAAGTATTTTATCTTTTGGTATGATGGATCGTGAAGGTAAATTGGAACATATTGAAAAACTAACAGAACTTCTTGAGAAACAGAAGATTATGTACACGAGACTGTCTTTATCTGATGATCCTGATGCTATCGAGATGAAGGAAAATTTGAGAAAGTCCGTTGCTTTGATGGGATTCTCTCCCG
>Ga0129333_10001263_pt1 | contig 22682 bp, 31 predicted proteins | sample CPB6_08_DNA_FD_94474 | JGI IMG/M metagenome (GOLD analysis project Ga0129333, IMG submission 94474) | Freshwater to marine salinity gradient microbial communities from Chesapeake Bay, USA - CPBay_Sum_0.6_0.8_DNA | ecosystem: Environmental > Aquatic > Marine > Coastal | place: USA: Chesapeake...
CTACAGCAATCTTTCGGCTTTGGGAGCCTCCGGTCGGTGGTTCGAATCCACCCTGTTGGACATAGTAATATGTCTTATGGTAGCTCAGCGGTAGAGCAGAGTATAGTGCATCCTGTTTTTACAGATGGGGGTTAGTTAAATGGTATAACCACGGATTTTGATTCCGTTATTGAAGGTTCGATTCCTTCACCCTCTGCCAAGGACTTACTATGGACAATAAATTTTATATTGACGAACAATACATCTGTGATGTTACTGTTAGAACTGAACACGATTTTATCAAAGATCGTAATAATATCACACACGAAGACCTGATCCTGATCCTGAAAGGTCATGATAAGATGGTTACCACTGGCAGTAAAGATCACGATGAGTTTACTCGGTTGCGTAATCAGTTAGAGAAACTTGGTTATATCAAATGCGAACGTGGTTGGTGGAATGGTGATAGAGTATTGAAGCCATTCTATTTGAACGGTTGGCGATTCAAAAAGAATCATAGATTTCCTTGCGCGGCGGCACTAAAGAATAGTATCCACTGTGCTAAAAAGTATGGCTGGAAAAGTATCAGTAGCCTATAAGCTCTTATAGGTAAGTGGCATACCAGCACTTTGGTAAAGTGCAATCACAAGTTCGATTCTTGTTAAGAGCACCAATATATGGAAGCGTGGCAGAGCCTGGTTTATTGCAACAGTCTTGAAAACTGTCGGTCGTTTTTAGCGGCCCGTGAGTTCGAATCTCACCGCTTCCACCACCTATAGTCTATAAATATTTTACATGGATCAATTTGTTAAGAATATAGATTTGAAAAAAGCAATTGAAAATAAGACTCATCTTAAATTCAACTTAGAAACATTACCAAGTATAAATTGGAATGACATCTTAACTTGTCTAAGCGATAATGTAAAAAGTAAAAGTTTTATTAAAGTCATGCCTAACTTTGGGACTGTGGTCCATGACACAAGTATGAATAAGACAATTACTGATGTTTCAAAATCTATACAAATGATTAATATAGATGCGCAAGTTACTGCACATTTATATATTTCATTTACAGATAGTGCTAGAACATTTGGTTGGCATAACGACGACGTCGATGTTATATTTTGGCAAATACAAGGAACTACGCTTTTTAGTGTAAAAGAAAACAACCATTTTTTTGATTATAGATTACAGGTTAATGATCTTATATACATTCCAAAAACAATGGAACATAACACAAAGCCTATAACTCCTAGAGCAGGAATTTCATTTGGATTAGCATACTAAATGATCAAAGAACTTGATGTATTAAAATTGCCGTTCTATCAATGGCAACTTGAAGATGAAATTATAGATAAAGTAAACAGCATTGTTCCTAGTTTAGACTATTTTCCTAACGATTATAATTTTTCAACCAACTACTCTTGTGACTTAGATTTTATTGTAGATGAAATAAATTATCGATTAGATGAACTTAAAGAAATTCTGTATCCAAACAATAACCAATTTAAAATAGAAGTAACTGAATATTGGGCAAACAAAACTGATTTCTCGTCGCAACATCATAAACACAATCATCCTAATTCATTATTCAGTGGTATAATATACTTGACAAATCATAATAAGGGTGGTTTTACTAGATTCTATTATGAGAATTTATTTTATTGGCATCCATTTATTGTAACTTTAAATCAAAACAAAGATTTGCATTTTGATGTTTCTCCTAAAAAAGGGATGATGATTGTGTTTCCTAGTAACATTAAGCATTCTGTTGTGCCTAATAGAAGTAGGGAAACTAGATATACAATTTCATTTAATACATTTTTTAAAGGAATGATTGGAGAGAATTCTTATAATTTAAAAATTTAATTGCGGGTATGGTGCTAGTGGTAACACATGACTTTGCCAAAGTTAAGTTGCGAGTTCGATTCTCGCTACCCGCTCCATACAAGGAAGGTTGGCTGAGAGGCTGAAGGCAGCGGTTTGCTAAACCGTCGATCGTTTTAAAAGCGGTCCAAGGGTTCGAATCCCTTACCTTCCACCAAACAAAGGAATTTATTATGCCTATGTATGAAACTACTGTAAAAACACCCCAAGGTGAAGAGAAGAAAAGAATATATGCTGAAAATGTTCAAGAAGCTAAAAAACTTTTTGAACAACTGTATGGTGGTCCTAGAGCAGTGCCTTATATTCCTAAGGTTGTTGCTAGCTAATAAATGGACAATATTCAAAAAAAAATTGTCGACTATTGGAATAAGCAACCGTGCAATATCAAGCACAGTTCAGCAGAAGTTGGCACAGAACAATTCTTTAATGATATAACAAATAAAAGATTATTTGTCGAACCTCATGCTGCTACTTTTGCTCAATATCACTTATATCAGAATAAACGTGTTTTAGAAATTGGCTGTGGTATAGGAACAGAAGCTGCTGAATTTGCTAAACACGGTGCAGAGTATGTAGGTCTAGATATTAGTAAAAACAGTTTAGAATTGGCAAGAAAGAGATTTGAAATATTTGACCTTGCTGGACAATTTCACCTTAGAAATGCTGCCGAAGATCTTAGTGATTTGGGATTGTTTGATCTAGTTTATTCATACGGTGTAATACATCATTATCCAAATGAGCAAGACATCATTAAACAAATTCATAAAGTTCTTAAACCACAAGGCGAATTTAAGTTTATGGTATATGCGAAGAATAGTTGGAAATATGCTATGATACGCAAAGGTCTGGATCAATATGAGGCACAACCAGGTTGTCCATTTGCTAAGGTTTATACACAAGAAGAGATATATACATTGCTAGATGGATATTTTGAAGTAAAAAGAATTAGACAAGATCATTGTTTCATGTATAATATAGACAAATACAAACAAAACGTATACGAACTTGAATCTTGGTTTGCTGCTATGCCTCCCCAGGTGATAGAAGCATTGAAAGAATATCTAGGTTGGCATTTAATGATAAAAGCAGTAAAAATTTAATGGGGGATTAGTATAGTTGGGAAAACACCGCGTTTGCACCGCGGAGTCAGCGGTTCGACCCCGCTATCCTCCACCAACAATTCCAGATTAGCTCAGCGGTAGAGCAGTTGACTGTTAATCAATTGGTCCCTGGTTCGATCCCAGGATCTGGAGCCATAATTTGCCCCCGTAGCTTAATTGGTAAAGAAGCGAGCTTATACCTCGCCAAAGCACAGGCCAGATAAGCCTGAGTGTGCAGGTTCGAGTCCTGCCGGGGGCACCAACAAACACAGAGAGGAAATAAAATGGAAATTTTAGCAATTAATCTTGCATCAATATTTTTGATGTCATTGGTCTACACATTTAGTGAAATTATAGACATGTGAAGGTGGCAGAGAGGCCCAATGCAACAGTCTGCAAAACTGTAAAACCGCCGGTTCAAATCCGGCCCTTCACTCCAATAACGGCCCTGTAGTTAAATGGTATAACGGTCGACTGATAATCGGCTATTACAAGTTCGATTCTTGTTGGGGCTACCAATAAATATCTACATGCATTATTTTCAAACTGATTTTGATTTTTCGGATGGAACAAAGAAATTAATCAAAAAACGATTTGAAAATTTTTGGGTGAAAGAATTTGAGCACGATGCCGAGTATGCTACACTCAAGAATATATTTGACATTAGTTCAATAGGAAAAGAACTTAGAACTTTTCTAAAATCATACGATATAGATTTCAAGTATGGTGGTGTAAATGCATTTATTAGTAACACAACCAGCTATACCAAAACCAACCCGCATGTGGATGTTTTGCATAAAGACAATTTTTTGCCTATAAAATCAAGATTCAACGTAATGATTTTAGGTAACCCAAATGATCCTATGATATGGTGGAAAGATTTTACATTTGGAAATCCGAATCATGTTAAACATAAATTTTCATATTTTGGAAAAGAATATGAATCTCTAGGAGTTCCTGGAGAATCTATAAAAGAAAGATTAGAGTATCTAGGAGCTCCTAGCTGTATTAAACATAATCTTTTGACGCCTAGTGCTTTTGTGAACACGTTTTCTGCACATGCATTAGAAATTTCTCCAGGACCTAGATTAATAATAAGTGTTCCAATCGACAAGCATATTGATCAATACTACCGTAGTTCAATGGATAGAACAACTCTCTCCTAAAGAGTAGATACAGGTTCGACTCCTGTCGGAAGTGCCAAAAATACCTCCACTGTCGGAACAGCGTCTGGTCTTCTAAACCGGATTAGGGGAGTTCGATTCTCTCTGGAGGTGCCAACAAATACCACCTTAGTATAATGGAGAATACACTCGGTTACGACCCGGGAAACGTGGGTTCGATTCCTGCAGGTGGTGCCATAAAAATCTGGTAGGGGTAAGGTTGCGTAGCAATACCTGTATGAGTGAAAGGCTCATATGTCTAGACAGAGGACCCACACGCCCTACGGAGTCTGTCTGCCCTTCTGGACAAATCGGTAAAGTCGTCTTCCTCAAAAGGAGAAATTTTCTTGGTTCAAATCCAAGGAAGGGCACCAAAATATATTGACACAGATACAGTTAGGTAATACAATTATTAATGTTAAGGAGAAAGGTATGAATCCTGCTAAACCTTAGTGTCCGCTATACTTCCATTGTAAGGTATAGTTGGGCACGTTAAATCAACAGATACAATACAATGGGACGTTAGCTCAGTTGGTAGAGCAGTAGACTTTTAATCTATTGGTCGTGGGTTCGAACCCCGCACGTCCTACCAATTACAAACTAGGAGTGAATATGGCAGCGATAGTTATAATATTCATAATGAGTATCTTGTATAGTTATATGAGAAAGATCTAGAATTATTCGCCAGGATAGGGCGATAAAAAAAAGGGGGAGTGTTTAGCAGGACATGAGAATCTGCCTACTCTTAAACAACAATAATTGTGCCCCAAAGCATACCTCGGATACCCTTATCCGTTATTATTTAAGGGAGTAGGTGGTTACTAGATCCACCGGGCACACACGGAATAGGCCTTATAGACCCGCGATATGGGAGACTTGAAACACCGTGGGGCAGGAGCGAAACCTGTCCATATTAAAAAATGAGTGGACAGGGTAACAACTTAGGTCGGGGCTGATGGGGATCAGTGACCGACCATTTTTATTTTACATCAAAATTCATTGAAATAATTATTTTTGATTCTTTTGAATTGTTTGGTGGAGATTTGTGTTTAATCCAACCCGGAAATACAATAATGTCGCCTTCTTTCAAATCAGGTCTTATAACTGTATCAGCATCTGTTTGAAATGCAGTAGGTGATGAACCTGTAGGTAGATTGACATAGTAAACCAATGCCCATTGACATTCATGTGAATGAAATGGATGATATGAATATTTTTGGTATTCTTGAAACCAACAGTTTAAAATGTTTATTTTTTCTTTTGGAAAAATTTTATCTAGTTCGTTTACAATTATAGGAATAAGAAAAGTTTTATATTCTGGTAAATGATCAATTTGGAAATCAGTTTTTGTAATTTCAGCTGAGGAATTGAAATTTGCCTTGTTAATATACTCTATTAATTTCTGCTTTGTTTCTCCATGACACGATAAGTTTAATACATAGTATGGAATTTGAAAATAATTCTTTTGCATATAAAGGCTCTCATAAATATTTACGTTTGTAAAATGTATCAGGAAAATTTATGCCACAACCAACAATAGAAATATTCGCTGTTAGCAATGTCTATACTAGAATAATGAATTTCAAAAAAGCAGGTGACATTGAAATTGGACATTATCATACATACGACCACGGAACACTTATTAGTTCTGGATCTATAAAACTTGAAATACTTGGGGAGAATTTAGAAACTATAGAAACCAAAATTTACAAGGCTCCTCGAATGGTGTTGATTAAAAAAGAATTTAAGCATAGATTAACTGCACTAGAAGATAATACCGTAGCAGTTTGCATTCATGCTTTACGAGACGTTGAAGGAGAACTATTACCTGTAGAAACTATAGAAGAGGTAATTCACACTACACCGGATGAAGATAGGAAAGCCTTGATAGAACACAGAAATTCTAATAGTGTTAAAGAATATTTGAATAAAAAAAATATTGTTTTAGAAAATATGGTAGATAACAAGTCTTAAAGTATGGATGATATTGTTGTAATTGAAAATTTCTTCCCTTTAGTAGTCTATAGAGAAATACTGAATAAAGTTCATAGTTCAGAAACTAGATGGTTTTTTAAGGACAAAAATTTAAGCCATCCTATAGATTATGAGATCTACAAAGCACAATTACAGGATGTTAAAATTTTTGAAAATGTTAAAGGATTTCAAAGTGAACTTTACAATGACAACATGACTGATTCAGATAATAGAATTAAAAATGTTTTCACTAGTTATATCGAAAAACAATTCAATATTACAGTCAATCATATTTTAAGAATTAATTGCAACTTTATAATCCCCTGTTCAAACTTTCCAAGCAACTCTTACATGCTACCACATACAGATGTAAATATTCCACATAAAACTTTAATTTACTATATAAATGATTGTGATGGAGAAACAGTTTTTTTCAACAGAATATTAGATAAAGAAATTAATTACAGTGGTTTAACAGTAGAGAAAAAAATTACCCCTTCAAAAAATAAAGCAGTTTTGTTTAATGGACTTAGATTACATTCGTCTAGTCCGTCACAGACAATTCTTAGAAAAATTATAAACGTAAACTTTACCTAAAATATTGCAGATTACTTTCATAATCTAATTTGTTGTTATAATCTGCATAGGGAAAATCATCCTTTGTGTGATTCCACCAACCTGTAGCAATATATTTAGATAATCTACGAGGAGGGTTACCTCTGTGAAGATGTGTAAAGTATGCAGGCCAAATTAATATATTTCCCTGTTTAGGTGTTATTTCTAAATTTTGATATAAAAATTCAGTAGTCCCATCCCCTTCTTCCATAGTATTCAAATAAAGCATCCAAACTAAAACTCTATTACTTAAATCATTAATATTGTGTTCGTGATGCCAGGAATGAAATCCGCCATATACTGGTGTGCGTTGAAGCTTGCAGTGATCTGATATTAGAGTATATTGATTTAAACTTGAATACACGTCAATATAAGTTTTTAAACAATACGTTAACGTTTTCTTAAGTTTTTTAAAATCTGGATTAAATGTAAATTTAAATTCTTTGCTAAAATCATGTCTGTTGTTATCTAATATTTCAAATTCAGGATATTCTTTATTTTCTAGTAAATCAATCAATTTTAGACAGTCATTGCTATCAACAGCATTTTCAAACTCTGCTATATCATTATGAAATTTAACCATACTTATTTTTTGCATAGTATACTTCCTATCAATAATTTTTCTTCATTTGATTGAATAGGATTGATTCTAAAAGCATGAGTAAAGCTAGATGGAAAAATTAAAAACATATTGTCTGTGATATGAATTTTTCCATCTTCTATGAATTCTACAGATACAGCGTTAGAAGATCTAGATAACTTACCTATTAAGGTTAATGTAGAAGGACGTGAATTAATTTGATCCAAAAAATTCCAAGAGTTTATGTATTGGTATTTTGCTAAATTTATAATGGACAAATAGTTTATATTGCTGTTTTCAGCTTGTATTAATGAGTTTTTATAAAGTTTTTTTACTATCGTGTGTAGTTGAGAGGTTAAACTGTTATCCAATACATCATAATGAGTAGAAAGAAACTTTCTATTTTTTCTAACTAACCCTGTGTTATTGTGTAAATAAGTTTCAAAACTAGAAATTATTTTTTCGTCCAAAACATCCACAAAACTTTGTATATACATTATGAGCAAAATTAGTCGATTAGCTGATAAAATTCAAGATCGAATTAAAATTCTAAATGTTGCAGATAATGAAACTGCCACCAAAAGAATAGAAATTTGCAATAGTTGTGAATATTTATCGACCACTACCAAACGTTGTCAGAAATGCGGATGTTTTATGTTTGCAAAAACCAAACTACTTTTTGCTCAGTGCCCAATAGACAAATGGTAAATCAACACAGTTTAATAACAGATTTAATTGGCCATTACAAAGGTGCTATAAAACCAGAGCTTTGTAATAGAATTACAAATTCTAATGGATATAAATGGAGCAAGCATCAATGGACTTTTTATGATACCATTGTGGATACGTCAAATAAAACAAATGAATTTGATGTTACCTATAACATTGATAGAGTTTCTAAGCTCATAATTAATCAAGCAATTAATGAATGCCTAGACATATATTCTTTGCAACATAAGGTAATCTGTAGATCACATTCAAATCTTAGAATAAATCGATATTCTAAAGGACATAACATAGACAGTCATTATGATCATATAACTTCTTTGTTTGATGAGAGTAAAAAAGGAATCCCTGTGTTATCTATCGTAGGATTGTTAAATGATGACTTTGAAGGTGGAAAATTTTACTTTTGGGATGATTATGAAATGGATCTTAAACAAGGAGATATAATTATTTTCCCCAGTATTTTTGCCTACAAACATGCTACCACAACAGTGACTTTGGGAAATAGATGGAGTTTTGTTAGTTGGGCTTATTGAATGAATTGGATAAACTATTATTGGGACGACGGAACCGACATTCTGTGCTCTTCTAAAACTGGCACGTTTGTAATTGATGTTTCAAACATTGAACTTCATAACAATGATGTTTTAGAAGAATCAATTGCCGCAGTTAAATTTATAATTAATTCTAATCCGCCACCATATAGATTATTGTTAAGTGGTGGAATTGATAGTCAAGCTATGGTTTATGCTTGGCTCAAATCAGGGGTGGATTTTGAAGCTCATACTTTTATATATGATGAAATAATGAATAACCATGATATTCATCAATTGTATGAATTCTCCAAGGAATATCCTTTTAGCATAGAAACACATAAAATTAGTCATTTTGAATTTTTAAATCATCATCTGCATTCCTACTCAAAAAAATATAATTGTAATAGTCCACAGTTAAACTTCTACATGTATATGATGGACAGATTCAAAGATGGAACCCTAGTTCTATCAGGTAACCCTCCTATGAATTTAACCATGTGGGTTGATTACTCGCTTCATTCTCTGATTAGATATCAAAAAATTAATCAACGAAATCTTGTTCCATTCTTTCACATTCATACGCCTAAACTTGCCGGTTCATGGGTTTCTAAAATTAGATCTCAACATTTTGATAGACAAGAGCTGGGATCTGCTGGCACAAATGAACTAAAGACTCTATTATATCTAGATAGCGGGTTTCCTGTTCTTATAACAGGTAAAAAATCAGGATTTGAAAAATATAAAATATACTTCGATTCGCATACATTAGATAAAAAAATCAGGCAAAAAATACTACTAAATACAAGAAATGTTAGCAGACGCATGTATGATATATTATTCAGGCATTCGTTGGAATTAGAAAATCCTGTGTCTGCTACTACGAAAATTATAGGGTTAGATTATAATGACAAAGTATCTTATTGATTTTGAACAAAATGCTACTTTAGAACAAATACAAGGTTATTTCCAACGTAACTCGTGTGTTCAGCTTCACATCTACAATAATTTTGATAAAGTATATTTGGTTGAATCTGAGAATACACCGCCTATTGAATCTATAATAACAAGTGTCATCAACGATTCAGAATCTAACATTGCTCCATTGAATAATACTGCCGTATGCATAGATAGCCTAAGCACATCTTCTATTACGATTGATGACGACAAGAATTGGTGGAAGGTTGTAACTTATGTAAATGTAGACTTTACAGAGGAAACATTAAACATAAAAAGATTTGGCAGTAAAGTAACAATTTATCTTTTAGATAGCGGAGTTGATTTAACTCATCCAGAATTCCAAGGCGAAAATGTTAGTCAAATCTACACTTTTAATGGCAATCCTACTGATGTTAATGGACACGGAACAGCTCTAGCAAGTTTAATTACAGGAAAAGATACTTCAATGACATCTTGTAAACTTGTAAGTTTAAAGATTTTTGAAGACGGAGTTCCAACACCTTTAAGTAAACTGTTAGAGGCATTTGATATCATTTATACAGATTCATTAAATCAAAAAGCTTCTATTGTTAATATGAGCTGGTCTATTCCTAATAACGAATATGTTAACAATAAATTAAGGTTATTACATTACGGCGCTAATATTGGACTAGTAGCGGCTGCAGGAAATAGCGGTCAAGAAATAAAAGACGTAACTCCTGCCTGTCTAGACGAAGTTTTTGTAGTTGGTGCATATGATCAGAACTTATTACCTTGTAATTTCAGTAACTATACAAGTGACCTAAATAATACACCTCAAGAAACTAATCATGGAGAACTAGATGTTTGGGCTCCAGGTGAAAGTATATATGTTGCTTTACCTGAAAATAATTATGGATTTGTTTCAGGAACAAGTTTTTCGGCTGCTATACACACTGCGGCATTGGCAGCAGATATTGATATACAATATTCTTTAGATTCAAATACATTAATTTCAAAAACTGTGCCTGTTAACGAAATCATAGATTCTGGGTTTGCAGTTGGCAGACCTGGTTTGTTAGAACTTTCAGGAAAGTATTTAAATTCTGTTAACATGGTAACAAGTATGTATCCAACAGATAAATTTTCACGGATACATAATTTGCCAAGCCATCTACGTGTAGTAACAGGTGAAGATGCTGATCAACCTTTAATGTCTCAGACTGCTTGTAAATCAATGACTATTTTGTCAGAACTTCCGCCAGGATTGTCAATTACAGAATTTGGATGGTTAGTAGGAGTTCACAGCTCTTTACCCGAAGGAGTCAATTACACAACCTGGCCCTTGTCAATTGAATACATAATGAATGATGGGTCTGTTGTAGTTAAAAATTATGACTTATACATAGTTTCACCTGATTTACAACCCACAGACGTTCCTGATGACTTAATATGGATAACACAGCTAGCACGAAATTGTAGCGAATTTATCTTTAATTGTGGTTTTGATAGATGCCCAATTACAAATAACAGACAATTAAGGTATTGTTGGAATCTTAACGGCTTTAAAAACCCAGGTTGTGAATACTGCTGTGTTGCGGCTAATTGTTGCTTTACACCAGAAACTAAAATTATCATGAGCGATCTCACATCTAAAGAAATAAAAGATCTTGTTATTGGTGACAAAGTTCTGGTATACGACCTTGAAAAAAATCTTCATATTCATAAAGAAGTAAAATGTGTTATCACGAGAACTGAACGTCCTATGTATACATACACATTTGACAATGGTGTGACATTAAATGCATCAGAAGATCATCCATTATACGTTAAAGACAAAGGATGGGCATCTGTTATTCCGCCTAACGAATATAAAGATTTAAAATCTGTTCAAAAAATCGAAATTGGTGATATTGTCAAGATACATGACAATAGTTTTAGCAAGATAGTAAAGATTGAGGAACTAGATTATCCAGATACCGTATATGAATTAGACACTAGCGGATTTTATGCAAACGGTATATTAGCATATTAATTTTGGATATATTCTAGATATTTTTCTTTTATATTTTTAACTTTGTATTCCAACATAGAACTACTATTGTTGCTAACACAGCCAGTAGGAAAGCTGTTGAAAACATAGGTATATCTTACATTTTTTTGATGGTTAAAGACCTTAACCCTATGTAGCAGCCTAGAAGGATAAAGTATTAATTTACCTCGCTGACTTGGTATCTTTATATGCCTTATGTCTGTATCCTCAATACTGATAATTTGCTCAACATGTTCAAGTTCTCTTGGCGCAATTTCAAATGCTGTATATGAATTGTTGTCTGTGAGGTAAAGTATTCCGCTTAAAACACTATTTTGATGATAGTGAGCTGTCACAGTCTTTAAAGAAGTTCCTTTCGTAAGCCATGCATCACATATAGCAAAATCGATTTGTTTACCCCAAAAATAATAGTTTACAGCTTCTGCAATACAAGTGTTAAGCCAGTTGAATAACTTCTCATTATATGGTGGAATTCTAAGATCCTTATTGACCATTCCTATTTCAAACGCATTAACATCATTTTCCCGCGCTATATGCCAATTAGGAACTTGTCCGATTAAGCCTTTGGTTATTGTATCTAGTTCATCTAGATCAGGAAAATGAAATTCTAAAATATTTCCTGTGTTATCAAACTCAATTGTTTTCATTGTATACCTTTAAAATATAAGGGTCTAAACAGATAAAATTAAACCCTAAAATTATTCTTAAATTGTCAGACTGGCTAGGAGACACAAGATGCCTATAATTGCTGTTGAAAAAATAAATTGTATCTTCAAAGCAAGGTAAAGAAAATCCATCTTCAAAGGACAAAGGTGAATGCTCCTTATTACTCTGTAGATATAATACCGCAGAGAAATTACAGAAAGAACCGTGCCCGTGTAGTCTAGCATAGTCACCCTTTTTATAAACCGCAGCCCAAGATTCTTGAACTAAAAGTCTATATTCGTAATCTAAATCAAAAAAATCATTAACTGTAGAATTGACTAGTGTTACAAGTTTATCAAATAAGCTCGTTTCTTTATGTATATGATAACTAGATTGCCAGCAAGACAATTTTGTATTTGTTTGTCCGTTTGTTTTACTACATTCAGATTTAATAAATTGTAGAATTTCTTGCTTATTGTATTGATTAGGATCAATCTTTGAACTATAAACTTCAAATGTTTGATCACGTTTAACTATGGCTGTATGAACGGGACTTTTATTAAGTTTTTGTTCTAATTTGTCTTTGATTGTCATTATCTTAGCAGATAAATAATTAAGAATATTTAGTGTTGCCTAATCACCCTAAATTACTTTTTGATACGAAACATGATATTACATGATTTATTTCTACCTGAATCACTTAGTCAAGAAATAATTAAATTCTGTTTTAACGATGGTAAGATACATTTTAGAAACAATTCATACGGTAACTCTAGGAAATTTTGTAATCTTAATCAGATTGATGTAGAACTCAAGTATAAAGTTAAAAATTTTTCAAAATTGTGCTATCTTAAAATATTTGGTGTTGATGTAATAGATGAACCTAAGTTTGGTAATTTCATAAGTGTTCATAATGAAAATGGATTTGTTCATGCCCACAGGGATGTAAGCGAAGTTGAAAACTTTTCTCATGTTAGAATCAACTTTCTAGTTCAAAAACCAATAGAAGGCGGTATACCTATAATAAACGGAACAGAACTACAAATTGAAGAAAGCGGCTGTTGGCTAAATTTAGCCAGTAGATATATACATTCATCTACACCTGTTGTAGGAGAAAAAGAAAGGGTAGTTTTAAGTTTAGGATCTTATATAAATGATAAAGTTATTATGCGGACCACAACATGATGTAAGAGAATTTAATTTTTCTTTGCCTAGTTACGATTTAAATTTACCAGCAGCTAACCTTTATTATCGTCTAAACAAAATTAAACAAAATTATAGAATTGGTGTTTTAGTTAGTGGTGGATTAGATAGTGCATTGCTATATTATGTTTTGCAAAAGTCTAATCAAATGATCAATAGTAAATTTACTATTACACCTTATACAGTAAAACGTGTTGACGGCTCTTACAAATATGCTCTAAATACTATCAACTATATTAATGATATTTTTGGAATACCTAATACAGATCTTAATTTGGTAGGTGATATTAGTCTAGAAGAAAGATTACAGGTTGATTCTGGTGTTAAGGACGTTTTAAAAGATAATGACTTTGTATATGTAGGAATTATAGATGCTAGGCCTGAACATTTAATAGGATGGTTTCAATTTGAGTTCAAAGAAACTTTACGTCTAAAATACCCCTTGATGCATCTTCAAAAATCTCATATAATAGATATAATAATTCAAAATAAATTATATGAATTATTTCCCCTCACTCATACCTGCAACATTGATCTACCAAAACCTTGCGGATCATGTAATGGTTGCAGAGAGAGATTTTGGGGATTTTCAGAATTGGGCTTGACAGAAGATGAAATAGATCTTAAACTACAAAAGCGATCGTGAGTGGAATTGGCAGACCTGCCGCTTACCCTTAATTGGATAGCTGGTGACGGGGCACAAGACCTAGTCAACGTGCTTTTGTAGGTTCGAGGCCTACCGATCGCATAGACATAAAAATGGATAGATTAGAAATAATACCATGGAGAGAATTCCAAATAGGAATAGCTCCGTTATGGAAAAATCAAAATCCTCAGACTATCCCTATATACAATAATCCCTTTGGATTGATTCAATACTCAAATAATTATCTACATCAAAAAATAATCTATTTTCCTTGTAGGTATGTTATAAACAATCATGTCGTTGGTTATATTAGTATCTATAACATAAGCGATATTCATATTAGGCCTAGGGGTATCTATATATTAGAAGAATATCAAGGGATAGGATTAGGACACAAAATGCAGCAATTGGCATGGGATCTATTTCCTAAATCCTTTTACAGAGCCTTCATTATAACTGCACAAGCAGAAAGGTTCTGCATTTATAGCAAAATGAAAATCGTTCCCAATATTCCTACTCTTTTTAGCAAATTCAGTAATCAAAATCTCAAACTGCTTTGTCATGAAAGGCAGCAATATCCAACAAATAGCGAGATAGAAGAAAATCAAAACTGGATTGAGAAAATGTCTAGTGATTTTTCATTTGGTGGAAAGAACAACCTTAATTGTAATTGGAATTCTCAAGAATGGCTAGAGTATTTTGATAAAAACAAAGGTGATTACGAAAATTATGTTTTCAATTTAGATGTTGATCTTTGCTAATCATAATTTGTATAACCTAGGAATAGGCTGTTTTGTAAAAAGCTCGTCGTATTGATCTTTAGTTTCTAAAACTACCTTGTGCCAATGAGACGCATATTCTTCAGTAGTTTTTTTGAATTCTGTTGCAGGCCAAAGTTTTTTCAGATATTCAAGATATTCTAAGGGATGTGCATGGCAATCTTCATACCATCCCTTTCCATAGATATCATGCGTAGCATCAGGATGCTTGCTGATTGATCTAGGTTTAATGCTTTGCCAATCATTATTAAATATTAATTCAAAAATACTTTCCCTTATATATGAAGTATCATAACAAGACACTATTTTTTCTTGTTGGCTGTTTAAAATCGTCTCACCTGCTTGTCCTTTAATGATAGGAACCATTGACATAAAATGATGATCTACTTTTTTATTCTCTAAAAAGTTTTTTGCAAATGTTATAAGGGTAAGGTCCCGTAAAAGGTAGTGTGTTTCGTCATAAAGCAGATACCAATCTTTAGGATAATAGTCTTGACTCCATAAGTTACCCGCTGGCAACCATTCACCTTTATAGAATCTATCTTCTCTGTGGAAATTAGTCCACATTACCATAACTAAATCTTTTTCCGTAAATTTATGCAGAGCATCAGCTTCTGAAATAGTATGTGCAATATACAGATTACCTGCACCCTTCATACCGTAATTGTATAATGGTTTAGGTTTTATTTCTTCTGCAAGTATATCTGCCCACGTTGGCCATCTATAATTTGTAAAACTACAGCCAAAGGTAAAAACTCTATTATATTTTTCTAAATTTAAATTCATTTATAGTGCTTCTTGCAGTGTAGATAATGAGTGTAGATCATATGTTGCGGTTCAATTATTTCCCTGTGGTTTTCACACAAGTTTACAACAAAAGGATCTATTTTATTAATATCCTGTATTAAATTCTTATAATGCTCTTTATTATGTAGTAGCTTGGGATATATTTTTTCTGTTAATTTTGTAAGCTCATCATTTGAAGTATTTGCAATCCTTAACAAGTTTTGAGCTATCATCTCAAATCTTTTTTCTTCGTCAGGCTCGCTATCAAAAGAATAATCAAAGACTTCGTCATAGAGTTCAAACCCAAAATCTTTTAAAACTTTATGAATCCCCACTCTTGATGATATGATAAAAGGTTTCATATATTTTAAAGCAGGTATAGTTTTTTCAGTTATAAAATAAGAATATATAGTAGCCTCAGTTACCAATTGACAAAAACTTTCATAATATTGATCTGGTATTTGATTACTCCATCCATAGTTTTTAATATCCTTCATTTGGTCTAAAAGTGTAATTTTAGGTGTCCAATATTGCCAATCTTTGTAATCAAATGAACAATCAATATTGCGTTCGTTTTGACCCCAATCTGAGCTGTTCCAACTAAAAGCTGCTTTTTCTAATAGGCCATATTTTGCTAACTTATCAATTTGAAGGCATCTAAACCAATGAGGTTTACCATTTAAACATACAAAGGGATATTTGATTTCTGCCTGTTTGTAATTAACAAACTTATCATGCCAAATGAACATGAAGTTGAAGGGATAGTCAACTACATTTACATTTCTAAATCTTGGATCATTAACATCATGTAGTAAAGGACTTCCAGGAAAGCTGCCATTTATTACAAATAGTTCACAATTTTTTTCATTAATATAGTCTATGAGATTATCCCAACCAAAGACATTACCAAATGATGTGTAGCACCATTCTTGTTGATTAAAAAGAATAACAGCATCTGGATTAATATCTGGACTAATATGTTTCTTGAAATCTGCCGGAGATATTGTGTTAAGCGCGAGTATCATATATAATAGACTTTGAAACCAATATTTATTGGCACAGTAATAGGGTTTTCTTAAATAATGAAACTATATGCCCCGGTGGTGGAATTGGTAGACACGCTGGTCTTAGAAGCCAGTCTTCGGGTGAGGGTTCGAGTCCCTCCTGGGGCACCACAAAAATGAAAATCATTGACTGCTTACATATTCCCTTCTACGAATTTCAATGCGACGAAGGTTTAGTAGATAATGTTCTACAAAGAGCAACAAATACAAAGTTTAATCCAGATGGGGTATCAGATTACTTTTTTGATCAAAATCTATTTAGATGGTTTGAGCAATGCTTAGAAGACGTAGGTGGTCAATTATACAATGATAAAATTAAATTAAAAATCTCTACATGCTGGATAAACAAAATTGATAAATTTGAAAATATACACCTGCATCATCATATCAACTCTATAGTAAGCGGAATCATGTATTTTTCAAATGAGTCATCTGGCAAGACAATCTTTGAAATTCCTAACCCTTGGTTCTTCGCTGAAAATCAACAGGTATTAAAATTGGCTAAGGGTGTAGTTGAAGATAAACCACCAGTTATTAAAACAGAAATTACACCTGCTAAAGGTAAATTAATTCTTTTTCCAAGCAGCATTACTCACAGAGTGACCACATATACAGGCAAACCTTCTAGATATACACTAGCATTTAATGCCTTCTTATCAGGAGTTTTAGCAGAAGGAAGCCCTACAGCACAACTAGTCCTAGGGTAAACTATGAAAACTCATGATTTTAATTTTTTAACAAGCAATGATAAAGCTAAAGATCTAGAAGTGTATAAAGAAATTTCTAGTCTACTTTCAAAAATGGTAAGCTCAGGAATTTTGTCTCTAGGAGCTGGTCATTGTATTAGTGTAAGTGATATGATTAGGACAGCTCTGTCACATAGAGGTATCAAATCAAAGCTAGTTGAAGTCAAAACCACTATTTCAAATTTCCATAGTTTTCCACCTGATGTGAAATTTGTAGGCTACGAAGAAATAAAAAATCCTGGAGAAATAGATAGTCATGTAGTTGTTGTAACAGAAACCACTCCTTGTTTCTTAATTGACGCTAGTATCCCCCATCTGTTACCGCAAGGAGTGTTTGCTGTTGTTGAATCTATCGATGTTAAACAAGGATTAGAATTAATAAATTCAAAATTCAAAGCCCATCAACTAGCAATCTCATATATACAAAAAGAGCAACAGAAGATTCCTTATGTTCACGGTGATTCTATAATTAATAGAATAGAAACAGATAAGAGAATATTCAAGGGATTAGGCTGGCTCAAAGTTATTGTAATAGTTGCGCTAACTATCAGCAGCTTAAATTTTATAAGAGGGACTTATGATTTTTATCTAACATATATAGTTACTGATAATTACTGGGGTCCAACTCACATGAAGGATATTCATGAAAGAGTAGAAAGAATTGAGAAAAAATTAGAACAGCCTAAAAAGTAGGGGATAAACATGGCAAAAGCAAAAGATATTTCACAGCGTAAAAAACTTAAAAAATTAACAAACCAAGGTGGCAGTAAGCCAAAAACCAGTGCAATGAATAAAGGCCAAAAACGCAGCTTTAAACTTTACAGAGGACAAGGAAAATGAGTCCATCTGTTAACCAAATGAAAAAGGGAACGTGTGGTTGTGGTCGTAGCCCTACGGGCAATTGCATAGGTTGGCATAGCTTGACAAAAGAAGAATATGAACGTAAACTAGCTGAATATAACAAACTAGATGTTACTCCTGAGGAGGAGGAAGCATGGAGAGAACTAGAAAAGAAAAATAAGTAACTGTATGCCCCAGTAGCGCAATGGCAGCGCAACTGATTTGTAATCAGTAGGTTGGCGGTTCAAGTCCGTCCTGGGGCACCAATTCCGCGGGAGTAGCTCAGTTGGTAGAGCACTTGCCTTCCAAGCAAGATGTCGCGAGTTCGAGACTCGTCTCCCGCTCCATAACTCTATGAAAGAAAAATTTATAAAAGCCTATATGGATGTGGCTAGACGGTTTGCAGAACTTAGTCATGCTCGTAGACTTAAAGTAGGTGCCATAGTAGTAAAAGATGACCGTATTATTTCCATTGGCTACAATGGTATGCCCTCGGGTTGGGATAACGATTGTGAAGATAAGCTATGGATGGATCAAACTGCAGGTGGTTGGCTTAGCCCAAATGAAATATCAGAACGTTGGCCCCATGTTGAATACAATGAAGATGCAGAAGAAGAATATAGATATGCTTTAAAAACAAAGCCAGAAGTCCTTCACGCTGAATCAAATGCGATTGCGAAATTAGCTAAGTCAAACGAGAGTGGCGATGGCTCTGATCTATTTGTTACTCATAGCCCTTGCCTTGAATGTGCTAAACTCATTTATCAGTCAGGCATTCGCCGTGTTTATTATGGTGAAAACTACAGAGATGACTCAGGATTAAAGTTTCTTGAAAAATCAGGCATTGAGATAAAGTTGATTAAATAGGGTTATAACTAAAAGGAATTAAATTGAAAACTCTAGTGGATATTATTGTAGAAAAAAAATATGATGCAATGTCTAGAGCCACTGTAGGCACTGACAAGGAATTTGATCACAAATATTGTTCTTTATGCTACGACAAAGAATTTGAAAAGTATCAAGATAAACCAATTAGCCTATTAGAAATCGGAGTAGAATCTGGCGGCAGTCTAATTGTATGGAATGAATATTTTCCAAATGCTACTCTAATTATGGGGTTGGAATGTCACCAACCACATATTCAAAAAGCACAACACTATACACAAAATCTTTGGAATGTTAGAGTTGTTAATGCCGATGCTTACAATGCAGAATTTGTAAATCAACTACCGCAGTTTGATATTATTATTGACGATGGCCCTCACGATAAAGAAAGTCAATTAAAGTCAATGAATCTATATTGCAGTAAAATTAAACCAGGTGGATGTTATGTCATTGAAGACATTCAAGACATCGCTTACACAGAAGATTTTAAAACTTTAGTTCCAGAAGGTATGACCTATGAGGTTTTTGATTTAAGAGAGCCATCTAACCTATGGGATAGTATCGTTTTTGTAGTTAGGAAGCCTGTTTAACTTCATTTGATTAAATAGGTATATAACCTATATACATAAAATGCTACACATAATCAAGGATTTAAGTGATTTCTTTTTCAAAATTCTCACGGACGATCCTGTGAGACCAAATATTCCTCACGAAACACGTATTGGAAAAAATAGGGATGTATTTGTTCTTAAAGCTGAAGAAAACAAAGTAGGCGCTGTTACCTGTGTGAGTTATCAATCTACTATTCCAGAATCTGAAACTAAATTATTTGAAATATGTGATGAACCTAATACAGCAGTTTTTTACACTATTTGGAGTTATGAGTCCGGAAAAGGTAGACAACTTATTTTAGATAGTGTAAAATATATAACTGAAAACAACAAATCAATTAACCGATTTGTTACACTGAGTCCAAAAACCGAGATGGCGCGAAAGTTTCATCTTAAAAACGGAGCTCGTGTGTTTAGAGAAAATTTAGACACAGTAAATTACGAATATATTATTAGATAGGACGATTAGCTCAGTTGGTAGAGCGCCGCCCTTACAAGGCGGATGTCGGCAGTTCGAACCTGTCATCGTCCACCAAACAAAGAGGAAAACATGCAAGTAAGAGCAAGTCATATTTTAGTAGAAACCGAAGCCAAAGCACGGGATCTTTACGATCAAATTTCAAGAGGTGCTGATTTTGGGCAGTTGGCTGCACAATTTAGTAAGTGCCCAAGTGGCAGGCAAGGCGGCGATTTGGGTGCTTTTGGAAGAGGACAAATGGTTCCAGAATTTGAAACTGCTGCCTTTAACAATCCGGTAGGTGTTGTTGTAGGGCCTGTTCAGACACAATTTGGTTATCATTTAGTTAAAAGAACAGCATAGAAAAATCTCGGGTTAGTTCAGTCTGGTTAGAATGCCTGCTTTGGGAGCAGGAGGTCGAGAGTTCGAATCCCTCACCCGAGACCAAAATTCAAAATGAAAAAATTAGCAATTCTAGGACTTGGCCATATTGGCCAATACGTCTTTGATATTTTATCACAGAACAATTCTTTTGATGTAGAAGGTTATGATCTTAAAAATGGGTATGATCTTTCTAACGAATCTGTTCTAAATAACATTATTAAGACAGTTGACGGTGTCTTAGTATCAACACCTTTTTTTCTTAATAAAAGAATTGCCATGTTGTGTAATCAACATTCTGTAGATTATTTTGATCTAACAGAAAGTGTAGAGGTTACTGATTATGTAAAATCTCTTAATAAGGCTAGATTTGTTACACAATGTGGATTAGCACCTGGTATGGTCAGTATCATTGCTAACCATATGGCTTCTAAATTTAGCAAGGTAAGAGATATAGAAATTAGAGTAGGTGCATTGCCTGTCAATGCTAACAACCATATAGGCTATTACCGAACTTGGAGCACTGAGGGGTTGGTCAATGAATATATCCATCCTTGTCCTGCTTTGAAGGACGGAGAGTTAGTAGAATTAGAACCATTAGCTCTAGCTGAAATGGTTTCTATGGGAGGCCATTTTTTAGAAGCAAGAACTACTAGCGGTGGTTTAGGTAGTCTAGCGCACAGTTGGCAAGGTAAGGCTCGTAATGTTAACTACAAAACCTTAAGATATCCCGGTCATTGGAATTTAATGCAATGCTTAAAAGATGATCTAGGAATGAGTGAAAATTTTAAAACTTATGTGGATCTTTTCAATAAAAACATTCCATTGACCACACAAGACTGCGTATACATTATGATAAATGTATCTGGATATCATAATGATAGTTTATACACAGATACTTACAGCAAGATAATTAATTATAATGAAGATGCAACAGCTATTCAAATCACAACAGGTAATGGAATAATGGCGGTTTTAGATGTATGGAATAAAGGAAAACTAGATAACTGTATGGGATGGATTAGACAAGAAGAATTAGATTATTGTGATATTTGGTCAAGTCAATATTCTAGTTGCTATCAATAATTTGGATGAAATAATAAAATATTTAGATTGACATAGTCATATGACTAATATATAATAATAAAACTTAGGATGCCTACAGCAACTTTATCTTCAACTTGTAATTGAAACCACAAAGTGCATCCTGTCATTTTACACACAGAAAGGAGACGAAAATGACTACCTTTGCTCAAGCAGTTCAAACTCAACCCGCAGAAGCCCGCACTGAAAATTCAATGAAGGCTTTAGCTCACAGTGGCAATGCCCTTGTAGATCTATTCTTCAAGGTTGGTGCCAGCCGTGGTAAAAACATCATTGGAGATTTTGAGCGTGCCTATCAAGAAGACCGAGACATGGCAATGAAAATTGCTCTATGGTGTCGTGATGTTCGTGGTGGGGCAGGTGAGCGACAGTTGTTTCGTGACATTCTCCTACATCTGGAAAGCCATCATCCTGACATGTTGGATCGTGTGTTAACCTTTGTGCCAGAGTTTGGTCGTTGGGATGATCTCCTAATTTTCCAAACTCCACGCTTCAAAGGTGCGGCTCATACCTTTATCCAACATGCTCTGCGTGATGGACAGGGGTTGTGCGCCAAATGGATGCCCCGTAAAGGTAACCAAGCAGTAGAACTTCGTCAGTTTATGGGCTTGACTCCAAAAGGCTATCGTAAGTTGTTGGTTGGTCTAACCAATGTTGTAGAAACCAAAATGTGTGCCCAGGAATGGAACGCTATTGAGTTTGGTAAACTACCTTCATTGGCAGCGGCTCGCTATAACAAGGCCTTTGGTCGTCGTGCTCCTGAAGCATACGCAGCCTATAAAGAACGCCTTACCAAAGGTGAGGACAAGGTCAATGCCAGTGCTGTGTATCCATACGATGTGATTAAAACTATCAGAAGTGGAGGAGATCATGTGGTAGCGGATGCTCAGTGGGCTGCTCTGCCCAACTACATCGGTGATCATAGTGTAATACCTTTAGTCGATGTAAGTGGAAGTATGGAAACTCCAGCAGGTCGTAACAAAAACCTAACCTGTTTGGATATTTCC
>Ga0129333_10001264_pt1 | contig 22675 bp, 13 predicted proteins | sample CPB6_08_DNA_FD_94474 | JGI IMG/M metagenome (GOLD analysis project Ga0129333, IMG submission 94474) | Freshwater to marine salinity gradient microbial communities from Chesapeake Bay, USA - CPBay_Sum_0.6_0.8_DNA | ecosystem: Environmental > Aquatic > Marine > Coastal | place: USA: Chesapeake...
AGTTGGCTTGGCAGCTTCTGCCATCTGTTTATTCACTGCTGCAATTGCTTTTGGAATATCAGAACCAAGAATTTTTTGTGTTTCAGTCATACTGCTGGCCATATTCTGTGCCACATCAGTGAATGAACCCAGTGCATTTGCTGCTTTACCAATAGTACCAGAAAGATTAATGGCTTGATCCATTTCTTCCTTACCATACTTTTGTCTAGTGGCAAGAGCCTGTTTCTCACTGGCCTGTCCGGTTCTTAACGCATGATCATTTTCTTTTACAATTTTTCTAAAGCCGCTGTTGGTGGCCATTTGTATGGCCAAGTTTTTGTCTACCACTGTGCCATAGAACTGCATTTGATATGCAGCTTTCTGTTGCTGTTCAGTCATGCCCAACAGTTGTTTCTGAAATGCCTTGTATTTTTCTGGCTCATCTCTGGCCATCTTGGCCATTTGACCCTTGATAAAAAATTCCTGCTGCTGTGCTTGAATGGCTTTCTTTTTTTCTGCTAGATCAATCCCTGACACTTCAGCAACCACACGCATGCTCTTGGCCATTTCTACAGTGGCTTGAGCTACTTCTTTTTCGTTGGTTTTTCTTCCGCCTAAAGACAACATGGACGCAGTTTCTGCTGCCAGTTCAGCTTGCTCTTGATAGCTAAATCCCAATGCCAACAGTTGCCGGTCCATTTTGGCAAACTGTCCTGTGGTAGCAGCAAAACGTTTGACCACACCTCCAATGAGATCTGTTGCTTGGCTCATGCCCATGCCCATTTCAGCAAAACTGTCTCTGTTTTTGGCGATCACTGCGCTCATTTCTTCCAATCGCAGTTTTGTTCCAGCAGTGGCGTTTATCAATCCCTTCATGCCATTGGCATAGATCACACCAGTGTTGGTTAATTCATGATGCGTCTTGATCAGCTTGTCACCTTCAGCTGCCATGATTCTGATCTGAGCCATGGCCAAGGTTCTCTGCGCATCAGCAGCAGCCTGTGCGGCATGGCCCAGTGCAGTGAGTGCCATGCCAGCCAGTGGAGCAAATTTGCCGCCTAGCTGCCCAAGACTTTGTCCTGCACTCTGTGCAATGCTGGCCATGGTGCTCTGCATGGCATGCATCTGATTGACTGCATTTTCCATTGCAGCCGCTGCCATTTGAAATCCACTGCCACCTTGTTGCACAATACCCAACAGATTGGCCTGATACTCAGCCTGCATTTTACCAAGCTGCAGGAATGTGTGAAATATCTGCGAAGCACTATTGCTGATGATCTGTGCACCAGTGCTCTGCGCATTGTACATGCGCTCCTGGCTTTGCAGCACCTTGAGATCTGCTTGTACTTTTTTGTATTGTGAGCTTGAAGCGGTATGACCTTGTGCAGTGAGTTCGTCAAGAGCTCGCTCGTGCTGTGCAATAGCACTGCGCAGTTGACCCATGTTACGAGCAGCCGCTTCGGTGTTTTTGCCAAACAGATTGGCTACAAAACTGCCTGCTTGCTGACGCTTGGTGTATTCTTTTTGTACACTGAGATAATTTTTGAGGCTGCTGTCAGTTTGCTCTAGAGTTTCGTTAAGTCTATCACCAGCGTTAGCAGCGCCTGCCGCACCCCCGCGACGAGAACCCCCACTTCCTCCTCCTTCGCCAAAATAGCGACGGAAAAGATCTTCCATCTGTTGTGCAGTTAAGTTATCAGCCATATGTGCGCTTATAAATATTCATAGTTCAATTATTTATGGGGATCAAAATGCAGCATTTTCCACAGCAACAACCGGCTAACGCCAATCCATTGGCCAAAATGTTTAGACAGCCAGCTATCTATATACCACTGCCCAGCGGCGGTGCATATTGGCCACAAGGGGCCTTACAACTGCCTGAAACCGGCGAAATTCCAGTGTTTCCTATGACCAGTAGAGATGAAATACTGCTACGTACACCTGATGCCATGATCAACGGGCAGGGCATGGTTGATGTGATGCAGAGTTGCTGTCCTAATATCAAAAATGCCTGGCAGATGCCGGCCACTGATGTGGACACTGTGCTGATTGCCATACGCATTGCCAGTTACGGTCATAACATGGATTTTGAAAGCAAGTGTCCGCACTGCGAAGAAACCCATACCTATTCCATGGATCTACGCAGCATGCTGGAAAAGGTCAGCGCACCAGACTTTGAACAAGTACAAAACATTGAACGCTTGATTATCAAGTTTAGACCACAGGCCTATTTTGGAGTTAACAAAAACAGCAAGATCAGTTTTGAAATTGCCAAACTAGGACAGGCCATTGAAAATCTAGAGGACGACGAAGCAAGAACACAGGAAGCAGTTTCGCAGATGAATCGTTTGGTTGATCTTAATCTGGAAGTGCTGACAGAAGCCACAGACTACATAGCTCTTGAAGAAGATCCTGACATGAAGGTATTTGACAAGAATTACATAATTGAATTCTACAAAAATGTAGACAGCAAGACCATTACCAAGATTCAAGAAGCCTACGGAGAAATAGCAGCCAAAGGTGCTGTGCCACCACAAGAAACAGTGTGTGCTGGCTGTAACGAGCCCTTGATCATTTCCGTCACGTTTGACTACGCAAATTTTTTCGCTCCCGGCTCTTGAATCTTGATCTAGCCGGAATTGAAAAACTGCTAGAGGGCATGGACAAAGAGGCAAGAGCCATAAAAGATGAAGCACTAAGAATGGTATGGTGGATGCGTGGTGGACTCAGCTACGAAGATGCCATGCTGCTAAGTGGAACAGAAAAAGAACTCATAGGTGAAATTATCAAAGACAATATGAAAGCCACCAAGGATTCAGGCTTGCCATTTTTCTAAAGCGAAAAAGTCGTTAGCTCAAACAATTTTAGTAGATGGCATGGCATAAATTGTAAATTATCACCTTCAAGATTAGCTTCGCTAATCTATTGATTTCGCTTGCGCTCATCAATATTGTTTTGAAGATTTCATCCAGATTCAATGGTCACTCTTTGCCCAGGGCGGGCAAAGTCGCTTCATCCGAGTTCGGATAGTCACTGATATTAACGCATTACAGAGGCGGTTGTCCGGTACCTCGAGCGCAGTCTTTATTACAACGGCGGCCTGTTTGATGTATATCAGCACAACAAACAAACGTGTAGCATCGCTGCTACGTCTTTTTAGCCTTTATGAATCCTGTTCAAACAATCAAATGGCGGCAATTTGCCATCTTCATCCTTACGGGTAGTGATTGAGTGCTTGCTGTAGCGGCAAGGCTTCCATCCCTGTGATCCTGGATCCAGGTATAGGGCACACGTGATTGGCCTGTGCGAGCCTAACTACTTAATTTGCCTTTGATGTGAGAGCCATGGACGCGGACCTGAATGTGACCATTGTAATAGTCCGCTGATTCTAATACTTTGCGTGTGAATTGTTCTCGTGCCTCAATGTAACTACATTCTGCCTTGGAATAACAATAATAAAGGATCTCTCTGCTAAAGTTGTCTTGCCCTAGAGCTGCAACATCTTGATTCAGTTGATCATTGGAGCCATAATATGTTTGCCAGTCGCTGTCAATTTTGTTGCGTATTTTCTTGCGTTTTTTGATTCCGTTTTTCAGTTTAACAGTACGATAGGTTGTTCGTGCAAACTTTGCTAGTTTTTTGCCAATGTATTTTTTGCCAGAGAGTAGATTGGTAATTTCATAGACGAACCCTACACAGTCTTCTGGTAAGGTTTCCACAATGTTGCCTTGGTGTGTCCATGTCATATGCAAACATAATTATCTCCTGCTGTGCCATGATAAAATTTAATTATTTAGAATCCACATCTGTGCCATATTCTGTAAAGCCATTGCTCTTGGTAACTGTGAGCACGTTGTTTACCCTGCTGACCAGTTCATCTTTGTGACTTACCAGCCAAACTGATTTGTTACGATCTCTGCTCATTTTCTTTAGGATAGCCAAGCTGGCTTCTACACCTGAACTGTCCATGCCTGTGTCTATAACTTCGTCCACAAACAAGAGATTTATAGGCTGATACAGGCTTTCCCAAACGTCTCTAAATGCCCAACTCAGGCTCAAAATCAAGCGATTTCGCTCGCCTCTAGACAGATTATCAAAGTCTAATTCGCGCCCTAGCTCTGTGATATTCACGTTTAAATCGTTCAAAAACGTCACAGTATGCGGCAAGCCGATCCTGTCCAAGTACTCCGATAGTCGTGTGTTGAGGTAGGTTAAATTCTGGTCTATGATGCGTTTGCGCACAAAACTGTCCTTGCTGGTAAGCAATTTCAACAGAAAATCCTGGTGATCGCGCAGTCTAATCAACTGGTTCATCACGGTGTAATCCACTTCAGCCAGTGCTTGTGCTTGCATTTCTGTGATTTGATCTGCGTAAGGATCTGCTTCATCCTGCTTGGCTGTGAGCTGACTCAGCACATGTGCCATGCTGGCTCGGTGCTCAAATGCATCGCTTTCCTGCTTGTAAAAGGTAACAGGAGCAGGACCAGGCAGACCCAGCTGTTCTAGCACATGCTCGTATTTCACAATGTCTGCACCAACTGTATCGTACTCTGTGGCAGCAGCATCCTGCTCGTCACGCTTGGCAGCGAGTATTTGTTCATGTTTGCTATCATGCAGTTCTTGCCCGCAGGCATGACACCGGTGTTCTAGCAGCGCATCTATGTCTGCTTGCAGTTTGTCTGCAGACTTCTTGTGTCGTGCTTGATCTGTTCTAGCTCGTGCTAGAGCTTTCTCTATGTCCACACGATCCTTGAGCAGTTGAGCATGGGCGGTCAGCGCCTGGTGAGCCTCAAGTTCGGCTTCAATATCCAGTTTGGCCAACTCGTCGTAGGCTGTTTGAAATCCAGCAATGTCTTCGTCATGCTTTTTCTGCCACAAGCCCTGTCTGCGTTTGAGATTTTCTATCTGATCCAGCATGCGCTGATTGGCATCCTGCTCGGCCTTGATGCGAAACTCTTCCTGCGTGATTGCATCCTTGGTGGCCTTGATCTGTTCTTTGAGATTCTCAGATTTTTCACTCAGTTGAGTAATACCCAGCAGTTGTTCAATCATGATGCGCTGATCAGCTGCTTTCAGGCTCAGGAAAGGTTCTGTGTAGGTGTTGAGTGCCACAATGTGCTTGAACATGTCGTGACTCATGCCCAACATGCGTTCAATCTCTGCTTGTGTTTCGCGACTGTCGCCTTGACTTTCGTCTTCTTTGTTTTCCTGCTCTACATCGCCCACAAAGAATTTTGTAACATTGGGTTTGCGACCACGTTCAATCTTGTAGCCCTGCCCGTCCTTTTCAAACTCAATGGTAACCAACATGTTCTTGCCATTGGTCTTGTTGATTAGATTTTCTTTGCGTATGCGAGTAAGTGCTTCGCCATAGAGTGCATAGCTCAAGGCATTGATAATAGTGGTCTTGCCTGTGCCATTACGTGCGCCAGTATCATCCCCACCCAGGTCTAGGTTTTGTCCTAGAACCAGGGTGAGGTCTTGGCGGTCAAATTTTACAGCTTGTGTGGCGTTACCCACACTCATGAAATTCTTAACGGTGAGTGTTTTGACTTTGAACATCAGCAGTTTCTATATATATCCAGCAGTAGTGTAGGATCAAAATGATCACTTTCAATAGCATTGATCTGATTTTGCACGATTGTGTCAATGCTTTCAAATATGATTTCGCCAGTTGCTGCTTCATTTACGCTCACTTCCTTGCGAGGAATAAGACTGAGCTCACGCAACTGATAGGTGTCCATAAAGGTTTCTTTGATAAAGTTGGCTTCTTCGTAGGAAAGATCGATGTCAATGTTCACACGAGCATGCATCCGAGGTTTGAAAACATCAGCTGCATGGTCTACAATCTCGCTGAGTCCTAGCACACGATAAGTGGGCTGATCCGGCCAAGCATGATACTCTGGTTCTTTACCCCATTCCAGGATCATCATGCCACGGGAGTCATCGCCTGCGTCTGCATAGTTGTGCGGAAAGCAGTTGCCTATATAGGTCACATTGCCTGCTGTTTGACGCTTGTGAAAGTGTCCGGTGAACACATGTTCAAAGCCAGTGAGATCTTCACGCTTGGCTTCGCCGGTATCAGGCATGAGCACCATGGCATTCATGTAGTAGCCAGGTAACTCAAAGTGTCCAAAGCAGTATTTGGCACGCTTCTTGGCTAGCCGCTTATGATCATCCCCAACAAGCCAAGGAGCGATAACCACATCCCCACTTTGAAACCAATCGTTGCAAATTTGTACTTTAGGAAGGTGCCGCGCCCATTCAACAGACTGAACATCACGCTTGTCGCGATAATAAAGATCGTGATTCCCAGGTATAAAGTATACAGCATCAAAGTTATCATTCATGTGCTCCAGCGCCCGAAGACTATAGTTAAGAGTGAGTATGTTCAGTGCTGCACGATTGTTGTGCCAATCACCAAGAAAGAAACAGGTGTCACAGCCTTCCTCTTTGGCCTTGGCTGTGGCCCACTTCACAAACGACAAACAGTCTTCGTTGTGAATCACACTGTTTGACTTGAGCCCAAAATGAATATCAGTGAATACTGCTGCTTTTTTAAATAGGTTACTCATAGTCTAGCAGTATAGACAAGTGCATGCAAATCTGCAATGATTTTGACAATCATTCCTCATAGCTTGTACTACCACCTGCTCCCCAACTGCTGTTTTGATTCTGGCGAGTGTAACTGGGATTGAGATTGTTCATTTCAAGAATATCGTCTCGTAGATTCTGGTTGCGCTTTTCAATGTTAAGCACTCGAGTAAAGGAATTAGTGATAGCAGCAGTATAATAAGCAAAAGGATTTTGTGATTTGCTTTCATCAAATTGTAGTCCTATCTGTGACAGTTGTAGTAGAGCCTGGCTGCGCATTTCGTCGTTGTAGGTGTAACCACGCCAGTTTGAACGAGTGGCATAGCGTTCGCACAGCTTCATAAACATCAGGGCCAGCTTTTTGGTCATGGTTCCGTGATCTTTGCTGAATTTGCCAGTTTCTAAATCACCTTGCCAGTGACTCATGCCTACCACATGATATTCATCATTCTCGTTGATTTTCCAGTGTTGAAACGGAGGAAAATTTACCTTTACATATTTTGTAGGCAATTTTAGCAGTTCTTCAACACCAGCATCGTATTCTGTTTCCACAGCAGTGTCCTCTTCTTCTAACAACTGCTTTTTGCTCTTGCTTTCGTCTACAGGCACATGACTCCAGGTCATGACTCTAAATATCACGTCTGTTTCTGGAATTTTAGTGTGCTTGATTTCAAACTCTTCTAATTTACGTTTGGTGCCATCTGCCGTGGCAGCTTCGTGCGCCAGTTTGGCCAATCGCTCTGCACGATTTTTACGTCCTTGCAAAACATCTTTTTTTGCTATGGTTCCCTTGTTGTTCAATGACACTATGATATCATAGTCTGCATTTTCAGGTACAGCATACCAGCAGTAGGTGTTTTTGCTTTTGTGTATCTCCTTTAGTATGTCTTTGTTGTTGAGGTAATTGTGCTTCATGGGTTAGTGTTCCTTTATAAAACTACCACTTATTTTAACGAATAAATAATAAAAAAGCAAGAGAGGACTAGTACTTATGCCAGCAGTAACTCCAGGAGGTTACGGAAGATTTTACGATCAAAATGCGTCAAGCAGCAGTGCTCCTGCGCTGCCAGGTATCGTAGGAGGGCAAGGTGCATTGGCACCAAATGACGGTCCAGCACGGCCCGCACCAGATATAAAACAAAATTTCAATGACAGCAGTAGTTATACTGGCACCGGCAATCAAAACAAGAGATTGTATCCATCAGTTGATTTTTCTAACATGAGGATGGAAAATGCAGGACTAAACAAAGGCGGCGCAAATTCTCCAAAGTCAAGATCACTGAATCCCACAGTTAACAGTGGACAAACATCAACGTCTTTGATACCAGCTGAGGATGATTGGCGCATAAGAATCAGTTTGCCAACCAACTCATCAATTTTTTATCAAAATGCAGGTGCGAGCCAAGTTACCATGCAGCCCATAATTGAAAGTGGGGTAAATGGTGTGATTTTTCCATACACTCCGTCAATCTCTGTGGCACACAATGCTAGATACCAGGAACAGTCGCTTACTCACAGCAACTATAAAAATTATTTTTATGAAGGCAGTGATGTGGCAGCTATCACCATTTCTGGCGACTTTACTGCACAAAATGAAAAAGAAGCTGCGTATGTTTTGGCCTGCGTGTACTTTTTACGAGCTACCACAAGAATGTGGTTTGGTCAAACTGCTTCACTGCCAGTGGGTACTCCGCCAACCATTGTGTTTTTAGATGGTTATGGACAATTTTATTTTCCACACGTGAGCTGTGTGGTCACAAACTTTACTCATACTTTACCTAACGATGTTGATTACATACCGTTGAAAACTTCATTTCAAAACACAAGGATTCCTACTTTTAGTCAAATCAGTGTGACCTTGCAACCGGTGCTCAGTCGCAAGCGCATGCATGAAGATTTCAACTTGGATTATGTGGCTCAGGGTCTGTTGTTAGGAAACAAAAAAGGCGTGGGAGGATTCCTATAATGGCCACCAAGCGTGTTGAATACTCTAGGAACAGTGCTTATGCAACCACTGGTCGTTTTGGTGCATTCTTGGACGTTATGGAATATAGAAGTATTCCGCCGAAAGCTGACGATGTGCAATACATCATTGATCGAGTATACAAAAACCGTCCTGATCTTTTGGCCTACGATCTTTATGGTGATGCCAACCTGTGGTGGGTTTTTGCAATTCGCAATCCCAATGTCTTAAAAAATCCTCTTGGCGATTTCTTACCAGGAGTTCTTATCAGTATTCCAAAAAAAGAAACAATCAACGCAGCCTTAGGATTATAACATGGCAGAAACAGCTCTTGTAGGGATCCAAGCCCAAGGCAGTTACCAAGAACAACCTTTAGACGCCAATCAAGCACAGCGATTACAACAGAATCGAACAAATGCTTTACAAGAAGCAGACACTGACCCAGGCGACGGATTTGGAGCCACTAGAAAACCTTCTTTTTCCACCGCAGTATCAGATGCGCAAGCAGCCAGTAGAACCGACAGCAGAAATTTCACCGGTCCAGACACACAGAATAAAAAGAAATTAGAAGTAGGTACAGATCAGACTCCGGTACCCACAGTGGGGAAAAATCCCTTGCATGATTATGCTTCGCATACCTATAGCATAAGTTTACACATGTTGAGCAAGGCAGATTTCAATCAAATGGGAGCTGACCCAGACAGCAACTGGGTACCAAGCAAAACCATCATTGGTGGCGCAGGCAAATGGGGAGTTGAAGGATTTACAAGAGACCAGAACTTTCTAGATGATTTTTATTTTGATAATCTTAAGGTCACAACAATCATAGGCAGCACTGCGGGCAATCAAGGCACTAATTCAGTCGAGCTAGGCTTTACTGTGATTGAGCCCTATGGTGTGACCTTGATTGATCGATTGATTGATGCCTGTCTTGATCCAGCAGTGGATGGCAAAAACTATATTGAAATACCTTATTTGATTCAAATTGATTTTTATGGATTTGATGACGAAGGCATTTCTAAACCTCTAACCAAGCAAAGAAAATTCATTCCAATTAATATCTTAAGTATGAATATCAAAGCAGGCATCAAAGGTGCTGAATATCAAATGAGTGCAGTGCCATATGCACATTCTGGATTCCAAGAATCAATTGCTGCTACGCCAGCCAACTTTGAAGTCATTGCCAGTACCTTGCAAGAATATTTTGCTGACGTCAGTGATGCCAATGATTTAAAACTGGCTGAAAAGTTCAATCAAAGAGCAGAAGCAGAAAAAGCAGCAGCAGCCAAAGAAGAAAAAACATCACCAGCTGCTCAATCAAATGCAAGAAAAACCACCAAGTCTGAAAGCAGTGCCAGCGGAACTGACGATAGTGATCCAAGTTACACAGTAAAAAGTTATGTTAGTGCCTATAATGCATGGGGCAAAGCGGCTGTGGCAAACAAGAATGCTACAGATTACAACAGTATTAAAGTGGTGTTTGATGACAAAATTCTAAAAGCGGCCAATGGCAATGGTGGCAAGATTGTGAATGCGCAGGCACAACCCGCCAGTCAGGTGCCAACTGTGAATCCAAAAAGAAACAAACAAGCATCTCAGTCGGTTAGAAGCAACTATGGCAAACCTGATGCTAGACCTAATTTTAATCAAAGCAAGTTCACAATCAACGGGCAAACCAGTGTGATTTCAGTGATCAACAATATCATGTTGAGCAGTGAATACATCAGATCGCAGGTGATTGATCCTACCAAGGATGCAGCACAAAATTCAGCAGACAAAAAGGCGCCAGTGAACTGGTGGAAAGTGATTCCAGAAGTGAAATTGCGTTCCTATTGTCCGCGAAACAGCAAGTGGTATCTAGATGTCACTTATTATGTAAAATCTTACACTGTTTATAATAGAACACATCCTAATGCACCCAAGGACATGCCCAAAGGTTGGCACAGAGAGTACAACTATATCTACACAGGACAAAACAATGACATCATTGATTTCAGCATTGAATTTGACACTGCTTTTTATACTGCTGTGACCATTGATAGAAATCGTGTGGCATCCACACTGGTACAGGCCAGTCCTGATCTTGAAGACACCAGATATCTGGCACAAAAAGATGAGACACCAGCAGACACTGCTAAAAGAAAAGCTCTAAGCGGTGGAATTCAACCCACTACCATAGTGCCAGTTGCAGATAATGTGAGTTCAGCTTCGCAGGCCAGCAACAGACAAAACAGTGTGAGCATGGCCACAGCTTCACTGGATGAGCATGTGAGCAGCGGGCAGTCAGCTGACCAACTGAACATACGACTTAAAATTATTGGAGATCCACAGTTTATCAAACAGGATGAAATATATTATTCTCCTTCAGCACGTAGGTACAACGAAGAAGCAGCAGCCGCAAATAACTATGTAACAGATCCTAGTAGCAGTATAGCCATGGACAACGGCGAAGTACATGTGAAACTGAGTTGGAAAACGCCAGTGGACATTGATGAGGAAACTGGTGCACTGCGTATAAATGGCAATTACTTTCAATCTGCCTTTAGCGGAATATTTCAGGTGCTCACTGTGGAAAGCACGTTTGCACAAGGAAAATTTGAACAGACCTTGGACTGCATAAGATTACCAGATCAGCCCACAGATGCGCCTGGTGAAGCCAATCAAACCAATGACATAAGAAAAGACAATTTACCAAAAGCCAAAAAAGATGGCGAAGGCATTGGTTATCAGAAACAAGACAGTGCATCAGTAGAAGCACTAAAAACCAGTACGCTAACTGCTCTGCTGGAAAACAAATCAACCAACAAGGTACCAAACACAGCAGGCAGCACAGATGATACTTATTTTAGATCTGGCGGCAGTCTAGGTGGATATGCACAATCAAATGTAGACACCTCACCAGAGCAGGATCAAACCGGCTACGGCGAAGAATATCAAAGCAGTCAGGCACGAGCATTATCCAATATCAACAGAACAGCACCAACAGAAACAGCCAACGAATTTTTTGGTATTTAATTTCAATTACGGACTAAACCATGGGCAGCAGTGATAAAATTTATGGAAACAAAATACCCAAGCGAGCAGATCCTTCGCAAGCTTCGGGCACAGTTCTAAATCCGGGTCCTTACGAAGCAGTGATCAAGAACGTGCTTGACAACACCAGATCTGGTAGACTACAGGTATGGATTCCGGAACTAGGCTCGGGAGATCAAGACAACGACAACTATTGGTACACAGTGAGTTATGCAAGTCCTTTTGCAGGCACAACTTCACAACCTGATGGATTTGAAAACATAACTTCAAATTTCTATGGTTATACAAAGCATACCTATGGATTTTTTGCGGTACCGCCAGATGTTGGTAATGTGGTGTTGGTGACTTTCATAAATGGTGATCCCAGCCGCGGCTATTGGTTTGCCTGCGTGGTAAACAAACTGGGCAAAAACATGATTCCCGCCATAGGTGGCGGCGACAAATCAAAATTTGACGAAGCAGCTATTGGCGACGAAAAGGTAAAAAAAGCACTCACTGCTGAAAGTGTTTGGCCCTTGGCCGAAACACAAGAAAATGATGGTAAAAATGTACAAAGTGATTTTTTAGATATCAAAAAGCCTCCTCACGAATGGCAGGTACGCAGATACATTCAACAGGGTCTTGATCGCGATGCTCAAAGAGGAGCGGTCAACAGTTCTTCGCAGCGAAACATACCTAGTGCCACATTTGGATGGAGCACACCTGGAAGAAATTTATTTGGGGATCCTGCAGAAAATCCTGAATTAAAAGCCAAAGCAGACCGAGGCGAAATCACGCAAAGTGATTTGTTTGCACTGGCCAGAAAAGGTGGTCATAGCATTGTGATGGACGATGGCGATTTTGAAGCCAAGAATCAGTTTCTACGATTGCGTACCAGTTATGGGCATCAACTGCTCATGGATGATACTAATGGCATGACTTATCTTATCAACAGTGAAGGTACCTGTTGGATTGAGCTGGCAAAAAACGGGCAGATGCACATTTTTACCAGCGGTGGATTCAATGTGCGCAGTCAAGGTGACATAAACTTTCATAGCGATACCAATATCAAAATGCATGCAGAAGACAAAATTAAAATATTTGCAGGCAATCAAATTGATATCAATACCAAAACATTCATACAGATGAGCACAGATCTTAGCAAGATATATGCTAGCCAAGTGCAGATTGGCGGCAGTAGCACGGTTAATATCAGTGCAGGAGGGATTGGCAGTTTCAAGGCAGGGGAGCTTTTACAGTACACTGGAGGCAAAATTCATCTTAATACCAGTCCTGCTCCAGTGGTGCAAAAACCTGAACCTATACCAAAATTCTTACACAGTGATACCTTGCTCAACAGCGGTAATGGACTGTGGGAAATCACACCAAACAAATTGAACAGCATCGTGAATATTGCACCAACTCACGAACCGTGGTCAAGAACCACAGGCAATAACCAAGCAGACAGTGCTAGTGGAGGTTAATATGGCAGAAGTGAGCGCATTATCAGCCACAGTGATTATTAAAACCGAAGATGAATGCATACCTAATAACGTGGTTAGAGATGCAGCAGGAAATCCTATCCGACTGGCCAATGGATCATTTTTGACTTCAGGTGAAGAAAAACTAGATTCTGGTCCTCAAACAGCCAAGAATCAAACTTTACCTTTGAATTTTCAAGTGCAAAAAAGTGTGCTTGTAAATTTATCTACACCCGAGCCGCCAGGAGGCATAGGACGTCTTACTAGACTACATGTGAAAGCTGTGATGATCATGATAGCGAGAGCAGCCAGCGGAAATCTATACAATCTAATTACACCATCAGATTTCGTAGGCAAATATCAATTGTCAGCTATAACCTTGAGTGAACTAGGATATATAAAACCAGAGTATGTGGTCACATACGGATTGTCAACTGTAAAACGTAGAGAAGCCTGGACAGGAAAAGACAGAATAAACAGTTTAGAAACATGGTTTCTCAGTCCTGGAGTACAGGAAGCAGCAATGTTCAACTTCTTGGAAAAAAATTACATCAGCATGCAAAACAACGGTGCTATCAAAGACGAAGACAATCTGTGTACGATTGCAGGTATGTTGTGTGTTGCACATATCTTAGGACCCGACAGTGGCACTGAACTGGCGCCAGGAGCCAAACGTTGGCGCACCACCGGAGGCGGAAAGGATGTCAACGGTAACTATGCTTCAACCTATTTTTTACTTGGCAGATATGCCATTGATGTGCTTGCAGCACCTAGAACACAATAAATACTCTTATGGCACTCTACAACGGATTTAGCACTTACAACAGATACAAAAAGTACAAAGTCACAGATTTTGAACTGGTAAAACAGGATCTGTTTAATCATTTTAACATTCGCAAGGGCGAAAAACTCATGAACCCTGAATTTGGTACCATTATCTGGGGCATGCTGTTTGAACCTTTCACTGATGATGTACGCAAGGCAATCACAGACGATGTAAAACGCATTGTGACCTATGATCCAAGAATAGCTGTGGACAGTATTCAAATTGACGAGTATCAACAGGGCATACAGATACTGATCACAGTTACCTATCTTGTGGAAAACTATACCAGCACCATACTCTTCAACTTTGATCGTGACAGTCGTACACTGAGCACTGGTACCTACGGTAACGACGCCATTTAAAGTAGCATATTTTATTGTGAATAAATACTAGAAATGGGTTATTCACATGGCAGCTACCACAAGACAAACTAATCTACTGATCCAGCAGGACTGGAAAAAGATCTATCAGAGTTTTCAAAATGCAGACTTTCAAAGCTATGACTTTGAAACTCTACGCAAGAGCATGATAGATTATCTGCGTACCTACTATCCAGAAGATTTCAATGACTTTCTAGAAAGCAGTGAATATATTGCTTTAATAGATCTTATTGCTTTTCTTGGACAAAGTCTAGCATTCCGCACAGATCTTAACGCAAGAGAAAACTTCCTAGACACAGCAGAACGTCGTGACAGTGTGCTCAAACTAGCTCGCTTGATCAGTTACAATCCCAAGCGAAACACTCCGGCCAGTGGCCTACTCAAAGTTGATTCAGTTTCAAGTTCTGAAAATATCTTTGACAGTGCTGGTATTAATCTCAGTAACCTTCCAATTCTGTGGAATGATTCTGGCAATGACAACTGGCAAGAACAATTTGCTATTGTGATAAATTCTGCATTTATAAACAGTCAAGTGGTTGGTAAACCCGGAAACACCACTTCTATCAGCGGAGTAAGAACTGAAGAATACAGTGTAAATCTATTACCTGGCATCGTTCCTGCATTTAAATTTGACAACATTGTTGAAGCAACCACCATGCCGTTTGAAGCTATCAGTGCTACCACTGTGGGACAAAACTATGTTTATGAGCAGGATCCAAATCCTCAAAGAATATTTAACTTGCTGTATAGAAATGACAACCTTGGCAACAACAGTGAAAGCACCGGCTGGTTTGTGTTTTTCAAACAAGGTGACATTGGAGAACTAGATTTCACGCTGTCGGACAGTTTGCCCAATCGCACAGTGAGTATAAATGTTGACAATATAAACAACACTGATATTTGGTTATTCAAACTGGACACAAACAGTAATCCTACTGAAAAATGGACGCAGGTTCCAAATGTGGCAGGATTTAATGTGATCTATAACAGCAGTTTGGAAAGAAATATCTATCAAGTCAATACCAGAGCCAACGATCAAATTGACATAGTGTTTGGTGATGGTGCATTTGCCAATATCCCCACAGGTACTTTTAGAATTTACTACAGAGTAAGCAATGGGTTGAACTACAAGATTACACCTGAAGAAATGCAAAACATAGTGATTCCTATCACCTATGCCAGCAGATCAGGCCGTGCTGAAACTCTTACTATTCGTGCCAGCCTGCAATACACAGTGAACAATGCCAGCTCTCGCGAAACCATTGATGATATCAAGGCCAAGGCACCTCAGCAGTATTATACTCAGAACAGAATGATCACCGGCGAAGATTATAATATTCTGCCTTTTACTCTTTTTAGTAACATACTGAAAATTAAATCCACCAATCGCAGCAGCAGTGGTGTGAGTAGATATCTTGATACCATTGACGTTACAGGAAAATATAGTTCAACCAATGTGTTTGGCGAAGATGGATGTTTATATAGAGAAGAAACAGTTGACACTCAAGATTACACAGTGCCAACCAATGGTGATATTGTTGGCAGTTTGAATCAAATTATAAACAATGAACTGTTTGTAAACAACTATGTGCCTTTCGCGCAGTTCATCTATGAAAAGTTTCCACGTTACGATACCAGAGACACCGCAATCAATAGAACACTGTTTGACACACAATGGGTAAGAATGACAGTGGGCACCAATCAAAGCACAGGGTACTTTACAACTGGTACAGCTTATTCTGACGCACTACTCAATGACACTTTTGCGACGCCGGTCAAGATCGGTTCGGCCAGCTCCACTGCACTCAAATATATCACCAAAGGTTCAATTATTAAATTTAGAGCTGCTATCTCAGACACAGCTCATTTTGATAAAACCAATGATATTAAAACAGGGACTCCTAGTGTCACTGGGGATAGAACTTTTATCTATGCCACCGTGGTTAAAGTGAACAACGATGGAACCAATGGGGGTATCATAAATGTAGGTGACGAAGGTGCAGTGATTTTAAGTACCTTTGTGCCAAGTGGTGCAGTGGTAGAAGAAATTATTCCACAAATTTACAATGTGATTCCAAGTGATATTCTACGATCAGCTGCTACCCTTGTAAACAGCAAGAAAAACTTTGGCTTGAGATTTGATCAGTTGAATCAGACTTGGGCGGTGATTCAACCACAGGATTTAAAACTTACTCAAACCAATAGTTCTTTAGTGAATTCTTCTGGAATCAATGCAGAATTCAACCTGGTTAATTCAGGCAGCACAGCGGCCAGCAGTCTTGACAGCACCTGGTTGATTGCGTTTGCCAGCACATCTCTGGGATACAAAGTTTACTATAGACAAATAAATTATGTATTTGAGAGCAAAAGAGAAACCAAATTTTATTTTGACCCCAAGGTTAGAGTGTATGATCCTAAGAGTGCGCAGGTGATCAATGATCAAATCAAGGTACTACGCAGCAACTCAGCACCTGATCAAACCGGATCCTTTTATGACGATAAAATTTATTTTATCTACAAGATGATCATAGATCCAGACGGCTTTGAAAATACCAACAAAATCTATGTAAAATTTGCTGATAGCAATCGTGATGGAGTGCCAGACAACCCAGATCTGTTTACTGAAGTAGTTGATCCTAACATTAACACTCAAGAAAAAAACATATTCTTTAAAAAAGTTTACAATTTTAGTAACTATATTAACTTCGAAATCATTGACGAAGGCCTAGTGGAAACTTCATTTATCTCGCAGGCTGATATTGTTGATGTTATTGATCAATACAATGATGGACAAATATTCTATGCCAGTGGCGAAAATGTTTTTTATCAACTGACAATAAACACCATAGAAGGAGTTGAAAGCAAAACTCTGACATTGTCGCAGAACGGAGAAAATTACATTCTCAAAAAAGGCAGACAAAGTTTATTTTTTCAATATCGGCATACCAGTCCAGCCAACAGGAGAATTGATCCAAGTCCCAACAACATTATTGATTTATATGTGTTAACCAAACAATATGCCACTGATTATCAAGCCTGGGCACAAGATACCACAGGCCGAGTGGCAGCACCTGAAGTGCCTACCACTGAAGAACTGCAATTGCAATATGGTGTACTAGACAACTACAAAGCCATCAGTGATACCTTGATTTTTGCCAGTGCTAGATTTAAACCATTGTTTGGAGCCAAGGCCGATTCCGCGCTCAGAGCCACTTTCAAGGTAGTAAAAAATCCCAACGTGGTTGTCAGCGACAATGATGTTAAAGTAGCCGTCATCTCAGCAATCAACAACTATTTTGATGTAACCAACTGGGACTTTGGAGAAAGCTTCTTCTTTAGCGAACTCAGTGCCTATCTACATCAGGTGCTTACACCTAAAATTTCCAGTGTGGTAATTGTGCCCACAAATAATAGTTTGAGTTTTGGTAATCTTTATCAAATCAATGCTGAGCCAGATGAAATAATGATCAGTTGTGCCACTGTTGAAAATGTTGAAATAATTTCAGCTATTACAGCGGCAAGTTTGGTGTAATTTACATTGGTTAAATAATAAAATAGATTGGCGAGAATAAGATATGGCTTCAATAAAAAGTATCAACCTGCTTCCAGAAGTTTTTAGAACAGATACAAATAAAAAGTTTTTGGCGGCCACAGTTGATCAACTGATCTCTGAACCTGATTTCAAAAGAATTGATAATTTTGTTGGTAGAACTTTTGCCAGCACGTTCAAGTACGGTGATTCATATATTGAAGAACCTAGCAAAGAAAGACAAAATTATCAATTAGAGCCTAGCTTTGTTGCACAAGATCAAAATAATAATGTCACATTCTATTCTAGCTATATTGATCTAATTCAAAAGATTTCCTACTATGGAGGCCTTACAAATAATCATAGTAGATTGTTTGAAAATGAAAGTTATAATTTCAATGGTCTGTTTGATTTTGACAAGTTTGTTAACTTCAGTCAGTATTTTTGGGCACCAGATGGCCCTCCTGAAGTAGCAGTCAGCGCCAATGTAAATAACGATATTTTGGAATTTAATGTAGTAAGAGATAGCACTCAAACTGCCTATACTTTTTCAGGAACCAACACAGATCCAAATCCTATTCTGACCTTGGTAAAAGGCAATGTGTATCGTTTTGATTTGAACCAACCAGGAAAAAAGTTTTGGATCCAAACCGCAGCAGGCAAGACTGGAACTAGGTCAACTGAAGCAGAAGCTCTAATTAGAGATGTGCTTGGGGTAACAAACAACGGTTCTGACACAGGCACATTGATTTTTAATGTACCACCAACAGATGCTCAAGATCCTCTGCGCTTTGCCAATCGCGTGGCCACGGTAAATTTTGCAACTTCTTTAACCTATTCGCAATTGCAAAATCATCTGCTCACAGCAATCAAAAATAATGGTGGAGTTGACGGCGCCTTTTCAAGATCTTTAAACGGATGTACATTAATTTTCCTAAGATCCACAGAAGATCAAGAGGATTGGACCGATAGAGGCAGTTTTGATTTTGATAGATTTGATCAGGATCTTCCATATCCTGTTTCAGGGTTTGAACAAGGCGATGTAGTTCCTGCAGACAAACGCTATGACATTTTTAGATGTAGAATAACAAACGTTGCATCAACCAACGGATTGTTACAACTTGAGCATGTGCAGTCTGTAGACATTGGTGATAAGGTGTATATCAGTGGGGGCAATGCCAATGCTGGTGTAGAGTTTATTAAGAACATTGAAGGCTATTGGGAAAAAGTTGGAAATATCACATCGCCTCTTACAGAAATGTATTATCAGGATGATACTGATGATAGATATTCTGGCATAATAAAATTAATAGAACCTGATCAGGCAATAATTGATGTAAATCAGGATATCATAGGCAAAAAAAATTATACCAGTCCAAATGGTGTAAAATTTACCAATGGTTTAAAAATAAGATTTGACGGAACTGCTTCACCGGTTGCCTATGTTGACAGTGTTTATATTGTTGAAGGCGTAGGAAAAAGCATACGCTTAATAAATGTTGGCAGTCTATCTGTTCCGGAAGAATATGCTCTTACTGATCAGCTGGCCACACCTGACTATATCACTGTGTCAAGAGGCAGTCGCGATCTTAACGCCTGGAGTAGAAGCAATCGTTGGTTCCATAGTGAACTTTTTAAACTTGCCGCCGAGTATAATAGAGATCCAAGTTTAATTGAAACCACTGCCTTTAGAGCCACTAGACCTATTATTGAGTTTGAGTCTGATTTATATTTGTACAATTACGGTCAAACAGCCAAGGCTCCTGTGGATGTGCTTGACTACACAGTTACAGACGCATTTAAAGAAGTGGAAGGTAAAGAAAGTTATACTATAACTTTACCAAACAATATATCTCGTCCTCTTACAGCAGGCACTAGAGTGATTTTTGCAGCGGATAAAAATCCTGAAGTGCGTAATCGTATCTATCGCATAGATTTTATTACCACAGCCGAAGGCACCAAGATTCATTTGATCAGCGAAAACACAGAAATATTACCAACCTATAAAGTTCAATCTGCTGCCATTGTTGAAGACACTAATGTCAGTTTTATTGGAGGTAGCCCTGATTTTCCAGCCGAAGCCACGATTGACATTGACCCTATCTCCGGCGAAATTCAAGATATCTTCTTTGCTAATCTTGGAGTGAACTATAGAGACATTCCAGAAATAGCATTTGTAGGTGGCGGAATTGGTACCGGTGCTGAAATAGAAATTTCTATAATCAATGGATCTATTGGTAACTATGACATAGTGTCTAGGGGATCTGGATACAATGTAGCACCTGTATACAACTTTATTCCTAGTGTGACTTTTAGTGCTCCTGTACCAAGCCTAGGTGCGGTTCAAGCCAAAGGCACTGCTATCATGACACCAACAACACTTGCAAATGTGATTGTTGACTATCGTGGTTTGAACTTTGTTGCTGATCCATTTGTAAAAATTAACACAAGCAAGACTGCTGATGCACAAATTGATCCTGTATACTCTTCATTTAGATATGTTGACCATATTAGAATCACAAACACAGGGTCTGGAGTTGGATCAAGCAGTCTAGCAACTATTGCTAGTCCTAACGCACTTGAAAAAACCGCAGTTTATGCAAACGCTGCGGTGTTTACAAGCAACATATTAGATATCACTAATACCACTGGACTATCAGTTGGGCAGTTTGTATACGGTGAAGGAATCACAGGTGGAACCACTATTGCAGATTTAATAAGCAGCAGTAAAATTTTACTTTCAAGTCCAGCTGCTATCAAAGATGATAGAAAGTATGTGTTCAAATCTGCTGCTGCTACTGCGGTTTCCTTGCGAGCGGTATATGCAAATACCTCAGTGTTTAGCAGTGATTTAGTCAGTTTTAATTCAGTATCAGGTCTTACTGTTAATGACAGAGTGTTTGGCGAAGGTGTACCAGTTGGTACTGTGATAGAAGATGTGTTTGGAAATCTTGTGGTAAAAATGTCCAAGATTGTTCAGGTGCGCAATGATAGAAATTACATTTTTAAACCACCTTCAGTGACAACTGCCACAGTGATCACCACCACACGTAATTCAGATTTGATTTATGTTGACAGCAGTGCTGTGGCAGGTGTAGACATGTTTGTTACAGGCGGCTCCTTGCCTGTAACAATCACAAACATTCAGATTGATAATCCTGTGGTAATAACCACGAGCGACGCACATAATCTTCTTGATGGGGATAGCATAGTGGTTAGAGGAGTGCTTGGCACCACTGAACTCAACAACAACACCTATCGTGTGGAAGTGATTGATATTTTTAATGTAAGATTGTATGCAGACGATGCACGTCAGGTTACACTTGATGGGCGCAACTACACCACCTATGTGAGTGGAGGAGTTGTTGCTGCATACACAATAGAACATGGCATTAAAGTCAAAGCACTGTTAGGCGAAAATCTAGTACAGTTAGACACTCCGGTGAGTGTAAGATTGGGCACTGTGTTGTCATTTGTAGGACGCACGGCCACAGCCACGGTTGCCACAGACGGCAACGAAGTATATGCAATCACAATTACTGATTCTGGATCAGGCTATACATCAGTTCCGTCAGTGTCATTGACCTATGCTGGAGCAGTTGCGCCTACTGCTACTGCTGTGCTCAATAGTAATATTTTAGAATATTTTAAAGTTGTTAGCGGTGGTGGCGGATACGAAATAAACCAAGCATTATCAACTGAAATCATAACCAATGTTGAACTTGAAACGCTGTATTCAACTGCTTACGGTACAAGAGTGCTTACATTCAGCGCCTCTGATGATGTTGGTTATATTAAAGAGGACTGGTTAGCCTTTTTGGTAGTTGAAGACAACCGTACAGTAACCTATACTGATTTTTCATTGGTTCCATATGTGACCAATGATACTACTGGTCCAAATCCAGAAAACTACAAAAATTACATGGATGTGGCACTGACTCAGGCCAATATTTTAAAGGTGGTTGGAGTTGTAGAAATATTAAATGAAAACAATGAAATTGAGTATGAGATTACACTTGACAACGATATTTTGAGTGTGGACTCAGACGGCGAACAAATAGATTTATTAGCCGGAACAAAAATATACTTCACCGCAAAAAATAGATTCTTTACTGATGGTCCTTTTGCTAATGATAATCCAATTGGCGACACAAAAAGCACATTCGAAGTTAAACAACCAGTTACAAATTCATTTGATATATCTTTATTTGATGTAACTGGAATTCAGAAAAACATGCGAGTGCAAGATTTGTCAAACAGCATTGGAGATGATGTAAGAGTAGAAACAGTGAACGTGGTTACAAATAGTATAACTGTAAACAAAAGAATCAATGCAGAAGCAGGGTTAACACTGCAATTTAGTTCTGCTCCGTTAGCCACATCCAGTTTAAGATCTACAAAAATTAAAAGTATTCGCATTGATGATCCTGGCGCGGAATATACATCAGCACCTATTGTTTTTATTGAACCAGCTGTGCCTGCTGTGGTAAAGATTACCTCAAGTTCTGGCACCAATGAATTACTGGTATCAGATCTAGACGGTATTATCATCGGCATGGAAGTACGAGGAGAATACAATGTAGATGGTAATGGTGTGACCACCGGAGCTGTGATTCCAAAGGTGATAAGCACAAGAACAGTACAAACTGGTACAGCAACCTTTGAATATTATGTGGTATTGAATCAAACACAGCCTGTGTTTGAAGGTCTATTAGCTACATTCAGCTATGCGACCAAAGCCATTGCCAACATAAACAGTGCCGGAGAAACCGAAGTGTTCACGGGTGATGTTACACCAGACACTTACGAAACTGACGACACCGTGGTAATTGCCCTGCCTACCACTGGACAAAATGCTATCAAACAAAGACAGGTGGGAGTGAATACTTTCAATCAATATTGGTATGATGG
>Ga0129333_10001265_pt1 | contig 22665 bp, 9 predicted proteins | sample CPB6_08_DNA_FD_94474 | JGI IMG/M metagenome (GOLD analysis project Ga0129333, IMG submission 94474) | Freshwater to marine salinity gradient microbial communities from Chesapeake Bay, USA - CPBay_Sum_0.6_0.8_DNA | ecosystem: Environmental > Aquatic > Marine > Coastal | place: USA: Chesapeake Bay...
CGTAACCAGCGAACTGCTCGCGATCGCTGAACCACATCCATACGTCTTAAAACGTGCATCGGTAATAATGCCATCTTCAACCTTTATTTGTAATTTCATTACATCACCACAGGCTGGTGCTCCTACCATACCTGTTCCCACACCTACTTCGTTTTTATCAAAACTACCTACGTTGCGTGGATTCTCATAGTGATCTAACACTTTTTCCGAATAAGCCATCGTATATCTCCGTGTCTTTGTTACCCTCAACCTTTACTGCTGGTTGAGGAGTAGTTTCAAATTTAAGCAAAAATAGATTCCACGCTTCATCTTCTTCAGGAGTGTATGCTAAATCAGAGAATGGAATCATTGCTTAACTAATACTTCAGTTTGTACACCATTTATAATCATGATCTGTTTTGTATATATAATCCCATCAATTACAACCTGATTTGATTGTAAAGGCTGTTGTACAATAACAGGTTGTTGTACAACAACAGGATCAGGTCTAGTGGCAGCATAAACTACAGCGCCGCCAATCAATGCTGGTACTACCCAATGATGTACGGGTGGTGCCTGCCAATGTCTATGATGATGAACCCTATGGCCATGATGATATGGACCTGCTACAACTGCTGTGCTAAAAAATGCTGCTATTAAACCTAATACTAGTTTCATAATAATCCTCCTTAGGATATATTATTATTTACTCCTTGCTTTCTTTTCGTGCATTCTTGACTGCTGTAACATCGTTTCTTACTTCTTTACATAGTTTGGCTAATTCTTGGAGGTGCTTACGCACACGGGTTCCTGCTGCTCCATTACCCTTATTATAAAACTTTTCAAAATCGTCCTGCATACCTTCCATTAAGGTTTTAAATTCATTATATCTACTTGAATCCATAAATATCTCCTTGTACATAATTTAGCATATTCTATACTTTAGTCAAATTATTTGATTATTCTGCATCAAAGAAAAACATATGCCACAGTCTACAATTGTCTTTATTATAGCCAAAATATTCCATAGCAGCATGTATCAACCCACCATCGTAAATAACCAAACGATTGTATACATTACCTACTACATCAACATCCTCATAAGTTGTACCATCTAAAAATGTAATTTGATTAAAACAATCCATAATACGTGGATCGCTACAATGACGCACACGATTTTGTTTAAACGCTGCCATTCTTGTTCCTGCACTATAGGGAGCATTAGGTGTAAGATATATAAGTCCTGCAAACTTTTGAAAATCTGTGTGCCAAGTTATTGCTTCACCTGCTACATTATGCTGGAATCTGCCATTCATCCCATGACTTTCCCAAGCAGTAATCCGCATACCCATAATTTGTTCAAAACGTTCTTTCATACCAGGAAAGAAAAATTGTTCTCTAGTACGTTTACCAATAAATCCTGGATCATCAAAATAATTTTGATTTAGAGCAAATTCACGTACACTGTCTGGATCATCGTAAAAATCCTCTACGATCCACATCCTAGGCTTTTTATTAGTACACATACTAATACCGCCCATTTTGTCATGACCCCAAGACATAGGTCTATGTTCGCCTTCTAAATTAGGCAACAAAAATTCTCTAACTTTAGGATTACTTAGAATATTTTCTGGAATTTTATTAAGATCATATGGAATTAGATGATGATCTCTAACTAACATAGGATCCTGTCCATTATTAGTAGGAACAAAAGTTCTCATATATTCGTATCTTAATTGATGCCCAAGTTTGCTATCAGTGCTATAAAAGTGCGTATCTGCATACATCTTCCACTTATCTTCACGCTTTCCCATTAATTGGAATTTCCAACCTGCATCTTGGACTACCCCACCGTCATATAGATAAATTCCAGGAAAGTCTACCCAAGTCCATTTACCATCCCTAGTTTTTTCTCTACGAAAGTCACTTAAACTGTAAATATCAAAATGTTCACTGCGACAAACATACCCTTCTCTATTTTGTACAATTAGTCCACTACTAGCCTGTAATTGCCAAGCACTATGTCCGCTTAGATGTGCTAAGGGTAATCTAATATTATTAATAGGACTACTATAACATATACTACGATAGTAATCAATAGTTAAATAGTGTGGTATTTCATCTTCATATGTTACAAATACAATAGTATTATCTGGGATATACTTACGCATACTATCAAATAAGTAATCATGACGTTCTTCAGGAGTAGAACCACGTTTAGGTAACTCTGATCTTTTTACCTGTACTATTCTAATTTTTTCTGATAATAGACCTAATTCTTCTAGATCACGTTCTAATGTAAAATCTTTTGGTTTACCGGACAATGTATAATCTGCTTCTGCTATAATTACTAAATCAAAACGATCATGTAAATAAGTTAATCTTAGTTCTAGTAACTCTTTTACTCCGGTATAAACTGAACAACTTACTACTGGTTTATCGTGCATAGTTCTCTCTTGTATTAATACAAGTATTTAATAAAACTATGCTTATCCTCCTGCAAAAACATTAGGACTACCAGTAACTAATCTTTCGTTGCCATATGCATCACCAATACGTCCTACACCTCTGTTATTGGCAAATACTGTTCTACTTGCTTTGGTTAATGGTAGAGCGTGCAATACATTACATTGTGGTCTACCTTTTCTATAACTAGGCCCAAATGTATGTGGTTTTTGTCTATCTCTTAATCTTACGACACCTATATTATTGGCAAAAACATTATTACTACCTTCCTTGGTTACAGTTACTGGTGTACAAGGGTGTCCAGTGCTTATCTTATCTGTTCCGTTTTTTCTACTTACAGCAGGCATTATTCTAAATCTCCTATCTCTAATACAATCCACTTCGTTGAAGTTTCTTGTAAATTACCCAAGTTATAAGGTGGTACTGCTCCAATTGAATTAGCAATCGCCTTATATAATACACCGCAGAAACTGACAATATCATCTGTAAAATATTGTGTGCGCCAATCCCATTCACGCTTGTACAGAGTTCTAGCAGGACGCCAATAACTACTATTTAGTGGTACACCTTTAATACTTGCACCATTAGGATTAAAGTTATTCTGTCCACCTGGGCCTACTGTAGGATCAGCACCCTCTGGTCCACCGTATTCAACTGGTATCTTCTTATTAGGTACGACCTCTGCCCAAGCAGGTTGATTAGTATTAGGATTGATAGGTATGTTGACTGTTTGTGGTCTAGTATTAGTACCAGTATTTGGATCTGCTTTAGGTACTTTACTAGTAGGCTCAAGAGCAATATACAATTTTTTGTTGTCGGGTTGATTACTTGGCTTAACACGCACAGGAATAATAGCATTTTTAGGATATACAGTTCCTGGTGGACCTAGTGTTGGAACAAGTTTGGCCCATTTGTCTGGATTATTCTTAGGGCTATTTTGATTTCTATCTAGTGGTCCGCCAAAAGGACTAAGGTTATTGTCGTTAGGGCCACCGCCTCCACCTGTACCGCCACCACCGCCACCACCCGTACCACCTAACGGGCCACCTAATGGATTTACAGTTCCAGGATCGCCTTTAGATCCAATTGGTGCGGGAGGAACTGGTGCTATTGCTACATATTTTTCAGGTGGACTAATATCTTTTGGCTTGATTAATGGATTGACAGCGGAAGGATCATAACTATAATCTGGTATACGATCTGGTACAGCATCATCTTGTATAGGAGCAAATAATACAACTTCACCTACATCATATGGCTGATCTGGAGACCATTCCGCTGCATCTAATGGTTCTACTCCATCTTCAACTATGGCTCTAATAGGTTCAATATCAATAAATTCTGGTATTACAGCATACTTCAATGAGAATGGATCAAATGTCAAGTTATTTGGATCTTCAACTACATCATATTGTTTGTATGGTCTTTCTACATCATATGGACCTGTAAAACTTAACATATCATCAACAGCATCAACTTTTGGTTTTTCTTCTTTTGCTGGTTCAGGCACTTCACAATATATACTTGGATCATCTATTATCTTCCAGTCATCAGTTGCTTGATCAGGTGGGGGTGGAGTAACAGTTATATCTACATAGTTTTTAGCAATCCAAGACTTATTGTCATAACTAACAATACTGTTTTCAGGGTATGTTGTTGTATTGACCCAAGCACCTTTCCATATTGGTGGATTATCAATAAATGCGGCTTGTTCTGTAGTAAGTTCTTTCCAGTATCTACTAGTGAAGTTAGGTTCGTTGCCTGTATTATCTCGAGTAGCCACCCAAGTAATTTCATTATGTAGTACCATTTCATGTGTTTTATATATGGTACAGTCTTCCCAACATCCTTTAAAGTCTACTTCTGTAAGATCTGGATTAGGTTTCTTCTTCTCAGCGTGGAATGTTAAATTAGCAGCATTGCCTACATTACTACTTATAGCACTACCATCTTCATTGGCCAATCTAAATACATTTACATTATTTGTACTAACAATCTTAAATTTCTTAGCACAGGTCAGTCCATTAATATTACCTGAACCTCCTTGGTTCCATCCTCCTGGGTCTGCCCTAAATCCACCACCATTATTAGTTGGATCAAAAATCTTATTCGATGTTAGATGTCTTGATTCACCTGCTGATGTTTGACCATTAAAAAATAAGGTTCTAAATTCAATGCCATCTGGATCTAACTGTTTGTCAAGGCTCAATGTAGTCCAATATCCTAACCCTTCGTGATCAGGATATCTATATAATCCCCAACGATCTGCACCTGCCCATCCTGGTGGCGCATCATAGAACCCACCGCCTGTGTTAGTGCTATCAAATGTTTTATCCTGTGTTAGATGTCTAGTTCTATTTAAACTACTCATATATGTAAAGAAAACAGTTCTAAACTCAATACTACTAGGACTTAAGTTTTGTGCTATAGCATAATCAACAGCAGTTTTTAAACTTGTTCTATCTGGATATTGAAATAATCCATAACGTGTAGGTCCAGACCAATCTGAAGGTTGATCTCTAAACTCAGGAGCATTAGGTGCATTTGTAGAATCAAAAGATTTGGCATTAGTCAAATGTCTTGTTTCTCCGGCCGCATCTGCTGCTGCAAAAAATATGCTATTAAACCCAGGACTACCTACAGTATAATTTTTATCTAAACTTTCCTTAACCCAATATGCTAGTCCTACTCTATCTGGCCATCTATATAATCCATATCTTGTTATAGTAGGGGCACCACCTGGTGGATCATCATAGAAGCCACATCCTGATGCACTGGTTGGATCAAAAGTTTTATCACTGGTTAGATGTCTATTGGCTTTTTGGTCATCACAACTCTTAAAGAACATTGTTCTAAAGCCAATACTTGTAGGATCTATATTTTGATCTAATGTTTGTTTAGTCCAGTATGATAGTCCCTCACGATCAGGATTTCTAAACAAACCATAACGTGTTCTTGTAATATTATCTGAATTAGAAAACTTAAATGTATATTCAACTATGCCGCCAAGTGGGAAAAATTGACTACTATCAGTATAATTTCCTGAAGCATCTAATGTAATTGAACCTGATAATACTGTGCCTGCCTGATAACCTGCACCAAACATACCATCTACAGAGGCTTTCTTAGACACAGCTACAACTGCCCCAGGTGGTCCACCTGTCATTGATATTTGAATTGGATCGTTTATAGTTGTACTATATTCCCCAGGTATATCTTGTATAGGACCAATAGTAGGATTAAAACTGGCAGTTACCAAATTAACATTACCAATATCTGGATTTGGTTTTCCACCTCCGCCACCACCACCGCCACCACCAGTGCTAATATCTACTATAGTAACAGTGGTGCTTGTAGCCACTACAGGACCAGTGAAACTGTCAGTTCTTAATTCTACTGCAAAGGTTTCAGCACCTTCCGTAGCACTATCACTAACAGGACTTATTGTTATAACTCCAGCATTGTTATTGATAGTCACAGTTCCTGTGGCTGATGCACCTAAATCGGATGCTGCATATGGTAAGTTTGTCGTATAGTACAGTACAGTTCCATTACCTACATTAGTAGTTGATACATTAAAGTTTACACTGCTACCTTCATTTACATTATTTGATACAGGTGTGATAGTATATCCAGAAATAGTTGCTACTGTATCATTAATAAAGATAGGTACGCTGGTGTTAACGATAGGACCAGTAACACTGCCAGTTCTTATGTTAACTGTTACACTCTCTGTACCTTCAGCAAGATTATCAGGTTTAACAGGAATACTTAAGTTGCCACTGCCATTCTGTACAACAAAACTACCACTTGTCACTAGGAAATCATTTGGGCTGCTAGTATCATAATATAGTGTACTACCATTGGCTATGTTTGTTGTACTTACACTGAGTTCAAGCCTACTAGATAAGTTTACATTTTGATTAAAGATTAATGGTGCTACTCTACTATTACTAATGTCCTCAAATATTGCAGGTCCACCTCTGTAACCTAAGAATATGTAACTGCGTCTGTTATTTGGACTTACTCCAATTTGTGTATCAGTCTTTGTGCTAGCAAATTTGGTTGTAAGAACTTGTCTCATTTCTGTAGTAATTTGTAGAGCATCAAAACTTATTAAGGCCAACAATTTACCAGCAGGTACAGCATTTAATTCATCTATAAATGCTTTATGTTCACTCCACCCATCTTCATCACTGTAAGAACCACCAGAATGTGTATCAAAGGTTTTCTTAACAGTTAAAGTTAGTGTATCAGGCTCAAATACAGCCATTGTAATACCACGTCCACCTGCTTGTAGAACTAGTACGTCATCTACTTTAATAAAAGCTGGAGTGCTATTGTTTGCTATCCAAAAATTACTACTTTGTAGAGTAATTTGTCTAACATTGCCCTCGTTTACGCTAGTAGATTTTGGAGTGGTAGAAAATGTTGTAGGGGCATCAACTACTGTAACAGGTGGGCAAGTAGTTACTACAGTTCCTTCTAGACTATCCTTTCTTATTTCAAGAATGATAGTTTCATTTTGTTCAGCAATGCCATCATTCTTAGTCAGTATAGTAACAGTGCCTACACCGTTGTTAACTGTAAAGGATCCTGAATTAGCACTGACACCACCTTTAATAGTTAGAGCAAATGCTCCTGGTCCTTTTGTATTTTGACCTACAATTCTTAAACGTCTAATACCACCTTTCACTTGAATTGTCTTAATAACTTCCTGTTTGTGGCTTGGAAAGTTAGCAACTTCGACTTCATCAATATAAACATAGCCTACATCATCGCAACTACCAGTGATTACATAAGTTCCATCTGATGGAAAATCTATACTATAGGTCCTATCAAAAGTGGCAGCGTTTATGTTCTGTTCCCATACAGAATATTGATTTAAAATAGATGCTTTATATCCACCTTGATTAGCAGGATATACTGGAGGGTTGGCTGGTGTTGTTCTAGAATTGAACGTCATATCACCATCATTACCTATAAAATCAAATGTATCAGTAGTACCTTTATTAATCCAGTATAATACTGTACCATCAGCAACTCCAGGAGCAGCAACATTAAATGTTACACTGCTACCTTCAACTATACTATTGGCTGATGCAGTGATACTATAGGCAGTTTCTACGGCATTTGGTCTGAATGCCTGTGGTGGTGGCTGTCTACTTGCCACTGTTACTTTATAGTTTAAGGTTACTTCTGCTGATTCCCCGCCTACTGTATATGGATTATTGGTATTATATAGAGGCAGTATGGCTTCTGCTCTTTGTTTAAATGTAGCATCAGGATATGATCCTTTAAATTCTGCTACAAAGGCATCCATATCATAACACTTTCTTACTTGAAAAGGGTCATTGCTAGTGTATAAGGGTAATATGGCTAATGTACGTGCTTTATAGATGCCTGGTGCATAGGTACCTTTAAATTCTTGTACAAAGTCATCTATTTCATAATTTTTATTTGTAGAATAAGCATTATTAGATGTATAATAAGGAATGATAAGTTGTGCTTTTGATTTATAATCTACAGGATCATTTGATTGTTTAAATTCTGCTACGAAATCATCTATATCATATGCATCGCTTATTGTATATTTGTTATTAGTAACGTAATATTGTAGTAATGCCTCTGCTCTTTCTCTATATACAGCAGTAATATAAGTTCCTTTGTACATTTCTACAAAGTCTGGCATATCAAAGTTTTTGTTCTTTTGCTCAACTATAATAACAGCGTCTAGTTCTAAACGTGCCATCTTACTTTCACTACAACTTATATCTCCACTAGAACTTAATATGGTTACATTGGCCAATCGTGTTGTTTCGCATACATCTGGTTCAGCGCAATAATTAATTTCAACCCAACATGTATGTCCATCACTTTGGCTAGCATCTGATGGGAGAACCTTTGTTTGAATATAAGTCCCTATGTTTTCTGATGCCTTATAAATCTTTCCTGGTACACTATCCAATGCTAGATCAGCCAGCGTGTCTACATTTTCTTTTTCTAAACCTGGCTTGTACATAACTATACTACCAGCAGGATAGTTTTTATTCTTACTCCAAGTGCCCTTCCAAATTTCTTTAGGTTCTTCTGCTTGTGCTACTAGTTCAGTGGTTAGAGGCTTCCATATTTTATTATCAGATGGCGGAGCACCTACATTACTACGCTGTGCCACCCAAGCCTGTTCTCCATAGTACACAATATCATCTGGTTTATATCGTTGGGTTTCATCCCAAGTACCTTCCCATACCATAGGACTTGATGGCTGTGGGGTTTGACCAGGTCCTGGACTAGACAATGTTTGTGCAGGAATAGCATTGAATCCATCAATTGCCTCTGCTAGACTAATATTATCTACTTCTAAACTACGTAGACTACTGTAAGTGTACAAATAATCATATGGACTACGGGTTGTGATTCCGCTTGTATCTGCTAGAACACGCATATGTTCCTGTACTGTTCTAATGCGTACAGTATCAGCAGCAATACTTTCCTGATGACCTGCGATCTTAGTAGTCATAGCAGCAATAGTGCCTTGATGTACTTTAATTATATCGCTATTATCAGCAAGACGTCTTAGTTCATTTAGTATAGCAATGTGTGTTACATTATGTTGGTGAAATTCGCAGATAAGTTTATCTATGTGAGCACTATAATCAATTTCAATATCAGCCCAACTATAACTACCACCAGAATTTGGATTAAATGCTACGTTCCCACTTGCAGTTCTTGTAGGTGCTGCACCAATTGGTGTGCAATTAGGATCTAGTGGTGCTGTACCTGGGCTTGGTCCTGGTGGTCCTGGTAAACCCTGTGGTCCTGGCAGTCCTTGTACACCCTGTATACCTTGTACATCACTAGGGTTAATGCCACCTGGGAATCCACCTCCACCAAAACCACTACCAGTAGGACTACATTGATTTGCCATTAATTGTTATCCATAAATTGCTGTCATTGTGTACCATTGTGTTGTAGATGTTGCTACTAACTCTGTCATTGCACCCACAGCCAACACAAATGCTGTACTAGCCGCTAGTGCATTTATTTGGTTCGTGCCATTTGGATATAAGTTCAATGCAAGTGTTCCAGTATTTCTAACTACAACACGAACTCCTGCTGCTGCAACTGGTAATACTACACCTGTATTATTTACACTGGTTGTAACATTTACTATGCTGGTAGTAATTGCTGCTGCACCAGCTTGGTTAGTACCAGTAGCATTTAAATTTGCAAAACTGAATAATGGGAATCCACCTAGTGTTTTGTTTGTAAGTGTTTGAGTGGCGTCTATACTAACTATATCGCCAGCTGTAGTACCACCAATATTTTTACCCAATACCTGTGTAGCACTAAGCACTGTGACATTATTAATTTTATAGGTCTTGCCTGTAGGCAAATTCCAGTGCTCACTGCTAGTCCAGTTTGTGTTGGCACTATCCCATATGATAGTTTTATCTGTTGCACCTTTTAATGTTAATCCGCCACCATTGGCTGTAACATCTGTGGGTCCAGTTGTAATAATATTAGAAACTGCACCTGCTACTGGAGTTAGCCCCCCTGTTACTGTATAAGTGATGCTAGTTGCACTGACTATGCTGGCTACTAATACTGATGTTGGAGTTCCTCCAAATAATTGTCCAGTACCATTAGTTGCTGAGATTGCTGATCCTACTACTAAACCTGATGTAGAAGTCATGCCTGTTATGGTTGCAGTCCAAGGTCCAGTTCCTGTGATTGAACCCACTGTGCCTGTTGTACTTACAACACCACTCACCACACTGCCTAATTCTATGTTTTTATCATCTACTGTAATCGTGCTAGAATTTACTGTGGTAGTTGTTCCATTTACAACTAAATTACCTGAAACAGTGAGATCACCTGGAGTTATAATTGAATTGGGTAAACTTAATGTTGTTGCTCCTGTGGTGGTGCTTGCACTGATTTGATTAGTAGTACCTGACACAGTAAGTATGCCTGAATTACTAATAGTAATAGCAGCACTACCATTATAAGTAGTTCCAGTGTTATAACTAATACCAGTGCCTGCTGTAAGGGCATTAGCCGCTGCTGCGCTGATTGTAGTGCTTCCACCTAAACTTACACTTTGACCATTTATAGTTATACTGCTATTAGCTAGGCTAGCATTTGGGACTGCGCTTAATCCAACTGTAAGAGTATTACCGCTTTTGGTAACTCCTACTCCACTTGTATTACCTTGTATTATGAATGCACCACTAGTTCCATTGGTGGCATCGGTGCCAATAGTGGTTACTTCAGGACTGATGATTAAAGCCATATATACCTCTTATTTGAACTGTGCATCAAACCAGCAATCTGCTGCACCTGCTCCTACGTTTAATGACGCTCCATCTTGTGACCTTATAACCCAAATCCCGTTGCTAAAGTTTCTTCCATATACACCAAAATCAAAACTAAAGTTACTCTTTGGTGCTACATAGAATGTTACAGCAGGCACCGCTCCAGCACCTGGTAATGACGTTGTATTGTGTACTTGTATAAACTGCCCACTTGTACTGTTATTATATCCACTTAGTAAGTATAAATTACCTAAACCATTTTTAATTTGTAAATTTGTTGCATATGCAGTAGTTGTCGCATTAGAATTCATTGCAGTGGCTACACTGGTTGGTGTAGCATTTAATGTTCCTGCGTTGATATTTACTGCGCCACTTGCTGTAGTACTAATTCTCGTTACTGCTGAACCACTAAAACCACCCATCATTGCTACAAATGGGCTGGGTACCGCTGTTCCATTTTGATTGGCAAAAATAGGAAATGCACTGCTATCACTGGTGGTGTTATTGTACAAAGTTATAGCACAACTACCACTGGTATAGGCCGCTACTCTAACTCTTACATTTTGATATCCAGGTTGTACTAGAATCTGATAAGCTGCGTTTAGTGCAGGATTTACAATTTGATTACCAAACACTGTAGTTCCTGATATAAACCATGCTGCGCCAGAAGTCCAAGTTGTACCATTAGCACTGACTTCAACTTCAAGAGTCATTAATGGTGATGTGGCTGCTGTTACTAGCATATTGAAACTACTGTAGCCATTAGTTAATATACTGGCAGAAGTGTTTATTGCATTTAGTGTAGCAGTTGCACTATCTGGTTTGAAAGCAACTAACCATGGTGTAGTATTTGCAGTATTGCCAGGTTGTACAGTCCATGTACCACTTTGACTACTGGCTACTACATCATTGGTAGCGATGGTTACTCGTTGCGTACCTGCATCACGAGTACCGGTATTCATGGATATGTTTTGTCCACCTAACTGTGATAAGTTACTGACCTGTGTTGGAAGTATTAATGTGGCAGTTAAACCAGTTGGACCAGTTCCAGTAGTTGTTGTTATTGCTGAACCATCTAAATTAACTATCTGTAAAGTACTTGTGCCATTTGTAGATGATATCTTATAGGTCGTAGGATTAGCATAGCCAGTTATAGTTCCTTGTCCACCACTTGGTATTGCTCCAGCCAATGTAATCAACTGTCCTATATACAATTGGCTAGCACTACAGGATAACTGTCCTTGTGTACCAGTAATAGTTAATGAACTAATCGTCAGAGTAGGATCATTAGCAGTGACACTCCATGCTCCAGACTGTGTGGCTGCTACTGTACCATCTACTGTGATACTGCTATTGTTGTCTGTGATAGGTAATGCTGTTATTGCATTAGTGCCATCACTTAGTCTAACATGTACTGGAGTACCTACAGGAGCATCTACAGTCAATGATCCACTATTATCTGTAATAGGCAACGCTGTAATTGCACTGGTACCATCACTTAGTCTTACATGTACAGGAGTTGCTACAGGAGCATCTACAGTGATACTATTAGTACCTCCCCCATCATCTATAGTAATGCTGCCACCAGCATCAGCAATGTTCAATGCACCGGTATTGGTTGTCCAAAAACGTGCAGCTTTTCCATCTGCCACTGGGCTTGGTGCTGCTGCCTGTGCATAACCACCAGTCATTACCATTCTATCTGCAAGTACCATATTACCTGCATGACTATGATCTGATGCTAAGTTTGCTGTGGTTATACTGGTTACTGTACTAATACTCCAAGTACCACTTTGAGTCACTGCTAGTGATGTATTATTAATAGTAACATCACCAATATCAACTCCATCATTGGCGCTTAATTTACCTAGTGTACCACTGCTATTAGTTGAAATTGGATCACGTATTGTAACTACCAATGCTGTATCTGCTTGGGCTACTGCTGCATTACCTGCTTTTACTGTTACATCCCTAGTACCATCTGTGATATAGGTTTTACCAACAATATTTGAACCTACTGGTAGTGGTGTATCTAATGTTGTGCTGGTATATAATCTTCCTGTGCTATTAACTTTAAGATTACTATAATCACCATCTGCTGATGTAGATGTAGCAATACTGTCCTGTCTAATAGCACCGGCTAGAAATAAGTTTTCACCACCTGCACTGGCTACATCTTCTGCATAAACTTGATTGACATCCACCTTACCAATAGTGTTAGTACCTGCTGGTATAGCACTGGCAAGATCAACATCACCAATATTATTAGTACCTGCTGGCAATGAACTTGTAGGATGTATTGCTACTACTAAACTGGTATCTCCTGCTACTGGTGCTGTACTACCTGCTTTTACTGTAGCGTCTCTGGTACCATCTGTAAGATAGGTTTTACCAATAATATTAGAACCTGCTGGTATGGCACTGGCTATATCAACATCACCAATATTGTTAGTACCTGCTGGAAGTGCTGTATCTATCACAGCACTGGTCCATAATCTTCCTAAATTTGTAGTCTTTAAAAATGTATAATCGTTATCTGCACTGGTAGTGGCTGCAAGTGTGTCTTGTCTAACTGCACCACTTAGATATAATTTTTCACTGCCTGTGCTAGCATCATCTTCTAGGTATACAGTATTAACATCTACCTTGCCAATAGTATTAGTACCTGTATTGAGATCTACTTTACCAATAGTATTAGATCCTGTAGGTACTGAACTAGTAGGATGTAGTGCAACTACTAAACTAGTATCTGCTGCTAATGCTGCTGTACTGCCTGCCTTTACTGTGGCATCTCTAGTACCATCTGTTAGGTATGTTTTACCTACTATGTTAGTACCTGCTGGTAGTGCTGTATCAACTCTTGTACTAGTCCAAAGCCTACCTAAGTCAGTAGTTTTAAGCCATGTATAATCACCAGTAGCACTGGTACTTACGGCTAGTGTATCTTCTCTTACTGCACCTGCAACAAATAGTTTATCACCTGTAGTTGATGCAGCATCTTCTGCATAAACATCGTTTACATTAACATTACCTAAATTGCCACTTCCACCACTTAAATTAACTGATAGTGTAGGACTATCATTGGCTAAAACTACTCGCTGTGTGCCCGCACTAGCATTACCCTTATTGACATCAACCGGGGTATTTTTAATCTTAGTAAGATTACTTGTTGGGTTTGATGATCCTTGAGCCATTAACTCACCTCTATTCCAAAGACATTAAATGTCAGCGCATTTGCAGCACCAGATCTTATTCTAAGTTTATCTGTGGCAGCAAGTGTTATACCTATAGTTATCGTAAATGTGCTATTGGCATCTAATTCTTGGTCATAAAAAATGAACTGTTTAGCAGCACTTAACTCACCTGCGACTGCAACTGCTATCCTAAATGTAGTGGCTTGCGTGGTCCGATTACATACAGTTATACTACTGATTGTAGCCTGTGTTAGTGCAGGCACAGTGTATAAATCTGCCTCATTGGTATCCGCTGGTGATGCCTGTCCTAGTATCTTAAGTGCTTCTGGCATTTTGTTAAACTCCCGTTTGTTTTAGTCTCAATAAACATAATACTGAGACTGGTTGCTAATTTCATTTAGGTCCCCATAAATGCAAACGTCCTAACCCAAGTACTGCCACTAGTCATTATCTTGCCCGCATCGCTGCTCAATTCCTTACCTAACACAGTATTTGAACTTAAGACTGTAATATTATTAATCATGTATGTTTTACCACTGTACAAATTCATATTCTCACTACTGGTCCAAGCACCTGATAACTTAGACCAATTAAGTGTTTTATTTACCGTTGACTTAATTGTGATACCACCGTTATTGGCAGTATCATCTGTGGCTCCACCTACATTGAACGTAATTACACCATAAGTTGGAATTGATGTCGCAAGACAGGTAAATTGTGTTGCACTATCAATACTCAAAACCTTAGCATTCGCTCCAAAATCACCTAGTTCTCCAGGAACTGCAACTTTGGTTAAAGTCATACCCGGTATCATACCAGCAGTGGATGCTTGAACTTCTGTTTGTAAACTTCCACCACCTGTATAATTTACCAAACCCTGTCTACCTGTAATAGGAACAACAGAGCCTAATTCTATGTTGTTATCATCCATTTTGATATCATAGGCATTAAGAGTACTGCTTGCTCCTGTGATATCTACTTGACCATTTACTGTTAAACTATCTAATATTAAATTTCCAGACCAATAAGGTGTACTACCATTACTGACCATAACTTGATTGTTGGTTCCTATATTTAATTTGCTTAGAATCGCTGGATCACTAGCATATAACATATCACCAATATCATAATCTACTGTACCACCTATACCTGTACCGCCCTTGTTTACAGGTACTGGACTGTTAAGGTTAGTTGGGTCTGTATAATATGTGCCATTCTGTCCATTTAGTGTGCCTGCATCAATGACATTATCTTTTATGGTTACACGACCTATGCCTGTGCCTGTTCCTACATCAAATTGACTTCTATTAAATCTTGCTACACCTAAATTAGTAAATTGGAAATCTGGAACTGTGGCCACTGCCTGTGATCCAGATACTACATCAACATCCATCTGTATGCTATTATAGTATTCCTGTGTGCCTGAATTATTAAAGAAGGATCCTTGAAATAATAACGCACTATCAGCAGGCTTAGTTACATTTTGTACTACCTTAGCATATACACTATCACCTCTTAGGAATGTTTCACTGTTGGCCTGTGCATTACCTAATCTACTTGGGCTAATAATACCACTTATAATATTATTGGCAGCAATGTTATTGGCACTAAGGTTACCCCAGTTAATAGCCTTCTTAGAACTTGTACTTGTAGCACCAATTACCTTAATATTTTGGCGTGTCAGTGTGATATTACCGGTACCTTTATTACCAAAGTCCGATGCAAATAATGTAACTCCATCTAAACTATTATTAGCATCGGTAAGTTCTTCATGTAGAGTAAAACTGTTTGTAGTAACACTACCTACATAATAAATTTGATTGTTTTCTAATATTGCAGGTAAATCTGGACCACTTACACGAAGACTTGTACCTCGTATAAATCCATGGTTTGGTACAAATAAAGTGTTTCTCACTAAATCTACTGAAGATCTTATTAATTTTTGCGTACCTACACCAGTACTGTACATTTGAACTTTTTGTTCTGGTAACAGATTATAGTTAGTGTATAGTTCAATAGTATCAAAATCAATAAACTTTACATAATAAACGCTACCATTTTGTGGACCTTGGAAAGCACCCCCAATCTCTGCATTGCCATTACTGTCATAAAGCACAGGGTCGCCATTTAAAAATGGATGACCTACTATACTAATTCTATTGGTAATAGTATTAACACCAGAACTAGCATTAAATGTGGTTTCAAGAGTGGCATTGGATACAACCACTGTGGTACTAGCATTAGCATCTTGAATAAAATCAGGAACATCTATGCTAGGAGTAAACTTAATACCACCTACATTATTAACGTATAGTCTATTTTCAATATCAATAACTTCAATTGAGAATCCACCAACTCCACCTGATATTAATGGTAGTGAAGCGCCTAGGAAATTAGTTACACTGTATCCAGATCCTCCTCTAATTATATCAAAGGTAGCAACTTGGTTATTGATGACTGTAAAGTCTCCTACTGCTCCAGTTCCACTACCACCAGTTAATGTCACATTAGTATAGGTTCCATTAACATATCCGCTACCGTTTACTCTATTAATATTATCTACAGCACGTATTACACCTAATACAATACCGTTAGGTGGATAATTAGTATTATCAATAAAACCCTGTGCCTTGCTAACTGCACCAGTTACTGGATTGATACCTGTAAAGTCATATGTTTGACTTGGGTCTAGTACTAGGAACTGTCCTGGGTCTTGTTCACTTAAGATAAAGTTAGTTGTTTGATCTGCTAGTGGTGTAGTAATAGCATTAGCGCCTAAACTGGTATTAAGATTATAAGTTATACCATTAATTACAATGCTGTCAGTATCACTCCATGCTACTGCAAAAGTTTTATCCTTACTGGCCACTGTAATAATATTACTATTGGTGGCTTCACCTAATACATAACCTGTGGCACCTGTTACATTTTGGGTTACTTCAGTTAAGTCCCCTACTGTAATAGTTGTAGTAATGTTTATTTCTACTGTACTGTATGTTTCTGTAGCAATGTCACCTGGTAGTACACTGGTTGCAGGGACTGTTTGTAGTAAGTTTAGTCTGCTGCCATATCCATTAGTCTTATATACAAGGAAGTTTCTAATTGGAGGGATTATATCTGCATTGAGTAAACCTAGGCTATTTAATTGTGGTACTGCACCAGCAAGGTTATTTGTAGATATATCACGATCAATAAAGTTACCTAATCTATTGTTTAAGAAACTGCGTACTGCTAACTGTGTGCTCAGTCTAGTATTCTTGGGACCGCCTGGCTCATTATCACCTAGGTCAATGTCAGCACTAAACTCATCAATTTGAATATTACCTACACTAAGTTTCAATGCATCTAATTGTGCAATACTAACTGTGTTGGTAAATTGTACATTACCTGTTTTGTTCTCTGCCTTGATGAAGTCACCAACTTTAAAGTCACCAAGTTCATTAGTACCTGAACTATATACACGACCTGGCAAGTCACTGACTTGTTCAAATTCAAAGTTTGTACGTCCACCGTTTTGTGGTAGAGCATTATAATCTATACCACTACCAGCATATTCCCAAGTATGTCCACTGCTGTTAACAATACTAGGTCTGTGTAACCATATTTGCTTTTCCAGTAAGTTTGGTTTATTCTCAATCACAGCACTGCCAAAAGTACTTAAAATCTTAAACTGTGCTGTATAGAATTCATCAGTTAATACAGTGTTGGTAATTGTAATACCACCTGGTATTGGTGTACCACTATGATCTGCTGTAATTTTACTGGTCAATCCAAAATTTGGACTTTGTGCATCCACATCAATACTAACAATAAGTTCTTTTATTGTTGGATCCCAACTTACCACATAAGCATGTAGGGTTATTGCTGCTGTAGTACCAAATATTTCTCTACCTGGTACAAATGTATATGTGTTACTGTCTAATGTAAGTTTCTGATATGTTTGGTGATAACTTACTAGGTCATCAATAAAGTATTCTCTAATATTTTTAACAAATTTATGAGTACCTACACCAGTGCCTTTAATATCTACTAACTTGCTCTTACTTTCATCAGTCCATAGACGTATTACATTGTCATTAAGTTTATCTACATAGTAAGTTTGCTCATCATCAAGTCCTGGGATGTTAGGATTACTGTTACTTCTATAGTCAATCTTCTGCATATTAAGCAGACCGTGACTGGTAATAGTAATAGTATCATTAGCAGGATCTACACTAAGCCCACTAAATGTTATCTCATCGTTTACATTGAATAATTTATAACTGTTAGTGATATCACCTACATTACTGTACTCAATAGCCTCAGGTGCTGTGGTAGGATCATCAATAATATCTATCACTGTATCAAACTTATCTATGACTAGGTTGCTTAATCCTAGTCCAGCAATTTTAACAACAGTATCATCTCTTAACTTAGTAAATGCAGCCATGTTAACTGCTTTTTGTATTTGAAGAACAGCATTGGTTGCATCAGCATAACTTAGACCTGCTTCTACAGTTTTACTGTTGCCGCCTGATAGCACATCATAAGCCACTGCATCTAATATGATCTTGGCATCTCTACGACACTTGGCTTCATCATATGTAAATGTACTGCTGAATGGTGCTATGGATCCTGCAATTTGTGCTGTGATCCATATGATCAAATCATCTACAAGTTCATCTTTCCAAGCATATATTAAATCATATGTTTGTCTATAAGTAGGCTCTCTAAATCTAATAACATAGTGCTGTGTTGGTAGTTCTCTAAAACCAACAGCAGTAATTGTATCCTGTGTTACAAAAGCACCTGTACCAATTACATAGCCTTTGTTAAAATCAAAAGCATTTGGACTGTATCCGCTAGCACGTAGAGCATACTGTCCAAAGTTTGTAGCACTGTTAGTGATACTTAAATATCCACCGCTTTGGCAATAACTACCATTCAAGCAAAAGATCTGGAAGCATGATACAATTTGTGCATAAGCATCATTAATAACACGCCAGCCTGTACCACCAAAACTCAACATGGTGAAAGCATTGGCCACCATTGACTTACCTTGCTGTGGAACTCCTGGAATACTGTTTGTATTGAGTTCTGCTTCAACTGCTGATAATGGCACGTTAGGTGTTAATACTTTACGACCATCTACTAGAACGCCGTTACCCCCTAAGAAACTGATAATACTACAGTTTTGAATATATGGTGAAGTTGTAATTGTAGGTTTAGTAATAGGTAAATTTGTATATCCTGTTCTACTACATCCTGTATCAAAAGGATCATCAAAGGCCACAGCATAATCAAATGTAAATGTAGGTTTGCCTTCTATGTTTAGAGCATCTCTAAAAGTAATTTCTGTAAAGTAACAGCCGTTACGTACACGCAGCATATCCTTAGCATTATTGGCTGGTCTGATATTACAGGCACGTAGGCCTGCACCAACTACACTGACATTGTCTGGAATAATGATTGGGTTATCTTCTACATAGTCACCACTGGCAACACTGATTACAATACGCTTACCATTAGGCTTTTTGCTACTATTGTATACAAGTCCACTGGCAATTTGTAGAGCACGTTTAATAGTTTTAACAGGTTTGTTTATTCCATCGTTTAGATCACTACCATTATCTGCACTAACACTGACCTGTCCACCACCAAATAAGTCTGCACTAACAAACTCTAATTTGTCACCGTTAGCATTAAAGGCCAATACATTACCATCAATACCCTTCACTGCTGGTAATGTCAATGTATATGAATCAACAAAGTCATTTGGTGCTTTAAGTCCTACATAAGTAAATCCTGCTGTTTCACTTTCTCTGAACCTAATCTCCCCAGCATTTTTAACAATCATGTTGTTAATTTCAACATCAGTAGCCTTTATAGTTTCAGGTACACTTTCACCTATTTTAGTTCCGTCAATATTACCACCGTTTATATCCACTGAGGCCAGTGTACTAAGACCAGTAACTCCTAATGTACCAGTTACAGTTTGATTACCTCGCACTGTAAGATCATCTACACTGATATCGTTGGCAGTAATGTCACCTGTAAATTGACTAACTCCTGCTACCTGTAGGTCATCACCTATACTAACATCGGCAGCCACAGTTATGTTTTGTGCGTTTATATCGTTTACTGTTAGGTCACCAGTTAATGTACTATCACCTGTTACATTGAGATCACCGTCAATAGTTGCATCACCAGTTAGTTCAAGATTGGCTGCTTTAAAATTAGCATAATCACCGTTGAGTCCTAGTTCCCATTTATCAGTAGATTCATTCCATTTTAACCAAGCACTATCAGCAAGACCTCTATCTACTTCAATACCTGCTGTACCAGCAGTTACCCCAGTGCCTGTCTCACCTTTGTTTAATACAATTAAGTTATCTTTGATCTCTGTATTAGTTGTGTTTAAGAATGTTAATGAACCTTGTACAGTAAGATCACCACCTACTGTTAAGTCACCTAGTATACTAGTATCAAAATCAACTAATAGATTATTGTTAATATTGGTTGTACCTGTCGCTGAACCTATTTGTATATCAGTGGCAGCACCAGCAAAGTTAACTGTATCAGATACACTATTAAACACATTGGCTGTGGCTGCATTAGTAGCAACAGTAACTGATCCTGCAATACTATTACCTTTAATGTTTAGTACGCTATCAGCAGTATCCTTACCTATGTTTACTGTGGCTCCACCTCCACCTATATTTGTAGTTGAATTACTGGTTGTTGCTAGGTTAACTGTCCCTGTAGTTAATGATGAAAATAGATTTATTGTTCCTGTGGTTACATCAGTGTTTAAGTTTACTACACCGTTTGCAGTGCTTTTTATTCGTATAGTATTACCAGTTAGAGGAGAGCCAATTGCAATATTACTGGCACTGGCTGCACTACCACCTATGTTTATTGTAGGAGCAACATCAAATATATTTCCTGTAGTGGCATTTGTACTACCAACATTAAAGGTTGTGCTGGTTGTAGTTATATCTCCACCATTAACAGCAACATCACCACTTATGTTTACATCGCCGGTAAGATCAAATTGACTGGTTGCTGTACCACTATTATAAGCAGCCTTAAATGTTCTACTGGTAATGTTAATATAATCATTGGCTGTGGCAGTCTTAATATTGATCTCACCTAGTGTGGATTCAATAGTGTTACCATTAATTTTTATATTATCTATTTCTAATGAGCCACCAGTGAAACTACCACTTGATGTAATACCAACTACATTGAGATTACCGCCTACTGCTACATCATTAGTTACATTGAGATCATCACCTACAGTAATGTTGCCAGTAGTTGTTACAGTGTTGGCACTGATATCATCTGCACTGATATCAGTAGCACTAATATTAGCAGCAGTCAATGCACCACCAAAACTTATATCTCCTGCTACAGTTAAGTCACCATCAATGTATGTGTCCCCACTGCTGGCCTGCACAGTAAATTTACTTGAGGCAACTGCTAGTGCTGCTCCTGTTACACTTAGGTTTGGCGCAGTGATGTTACCAGTAAAACTGGCCTCACCATCTACTGCTAGGTTACCTACAATGCTTACATCATCGGTAGTACTCAATGTACCAGTTGTTATTGACTGTGCTGCTACATTACCTGTTAAATTACCTACTACATTACCTGTAAACTGTGCAGGTTGAAAGTTTGGTCCAGGTGCTCCACCTGTACCATTATCTAATATCTTAGTGGAACCATCATCAGCATATACACTACCAACCAAGTATGCATCTTTACCATTAGTTCCATTCTCTAATACTTTAACACCATCTGCGCTGTAGATATCACCAGTTGTTGGGCCTGTACTAATACCTTCAAACTGACCAATAAAAAGTTCTGTAGCAACAATAGTAGTACCTACAATCCTAGCAGGGATATTGGCTCCTATTAGAGAATTATCTACTCTACCACCATTTACTTCTATATTGGCAAATGTACTAACTTGGTTACTTGTTATATTACCTGCAACATTACCTGTGAACAATGCAGGTTCGTAGTTTGGGTCGCTGGGTAAATTTGCACGACCATTCTCTAAAATTTTTCTATTGCTGTTGTCAGCATAGATATCACCTCTAAAGTCCCCTGCTGTACTACCAACTAGTGTGCCATAAAATGTAGCAGTGGTACCATCTGCACTATTCTCTACTATTTTTGTTGTACCATTTTCTGCAAATACATCACCAATGAGATTACCTTTGATATTACCTTCAAACTTATCAGTGGCTATTATCTTTACACCTTTAATATCGGCAGGAGTTGTACTTCCAATTGTAGTACCATTAATAGTACCTCCATCTACAGTGATGCTAGTAAAATAACTTGTCCCTGTACTATTAATATTACCGTTTACATTACCTGTGTATAGAGCAGGTACTCCACTGGCCCCACTATCTAATATCTTGGCTCCTGTACTATTATAGATATCACCAAAGAGATTACCAAATACTGTACCTTCTAAATTGCCATATATTTTAGAAGTAATAGTGGCTTCATCTACAAATATCTTATTGGCACGTATATCATTTTCTACGTTTAAGTCGCCGCTTATACCTACCCCACCTTGTACTACCACTGTACCAGTGTATGGATTAGTACTGGCTATATCTCCTGAAAACAATGTGGCAATAAAGACTTTGTGTAGATCAGGAGTTACTGTTATTGTTACTTCACCATCATTGTAGAAATATATGGTATCTGCA
>Ga0129333_10001266_pt1 | contig 22664 bp, 38 predicted proteins | sample CPB6_08_DNA_FD_94474 | JGI IMG/M metagenome (GOLD analysis project Ga0129333, IMG submission 94474) | Freshwater to marine salinity gradient microbial communities from Chesapeake Bay, USA - CPBay_Sum_0.6_0.8_DNA | ecosystem: Environmental > Aquatic > Marine > Coastal | place: USA: Chesapeake...
CAAGACTTAATGAAACTAGCACAACAGGTATTTAACAAGTATATTAGGTTAAGAGATAAAGGTAAGCCGTGTATAAGCTGCCTTAAACCACCAAAGAAAGAGAACGCAGGTCACTTTTTTAGCGCAGGAACACACACGGCGGTAAGGTTTGACGAGCGTAACGTACATCTTCAATGTGAGCATTGCAATTCGTTTTTGAGTGGAAACTTGTTAATCTATAGAGAGAACTTATTGTCAAAACTAGGCTACGAAGAATTTGAGCGTTTAAGCGCCGAAGCTATGAAAACACGTAAATACTCGAGAGAAGAATTGAAAGAAATAATAGCAACGTACAAAGAGAAAATAAAACAATTAACAAATAAAAGTTGATAAAAATAATTTCTCGAAATAAATTTAACTTTTTATTTACCCAAAAATTAAATACCTATGGAATACACACTGCACGATTTTACAGGATTCGAAAGGACATTCGAGTTCTCAGTACAGAAAGACGGAGACTGGCACGAATTCAAGTGCTATGCCGATTATAGCATAACATATGACAATTTAGAAGATAACTATTCTTTAAAGCTAGACACCGCAAAGGTCAGTATATACTCTGAAGAGTATGAAAAGTACCTTTCTTATACTTTGAGTAGTGAAGAATACGAAGCCTTACAAAAAGCTATGAACGAGTACGCCCATTGGCAAGATGTAATAGAGTGGTTCGAAAACTTCAATAACAAAGACTAGTATGTTACCTATATTTCTACTTCAAGCCTTAATTTGTTTGTTTACGAGTTATTGGGCATATACGGAAAACTTGCATAAATTTGCATGGATTTTAGTATTTATTGGTGTGATAAATTTAGTATCTGCCACTATAATAATGATAGATGAAGATTACTTTAACTTTTAGCGAAGATGAAAAAGTAGAGGCACTACAAGCCTTGAATGGTTCTAAGTGGATGTGTGCTATGTGGGAACTAGACCAATGGTTACGAGGTGAAGCAAAGTATAACGAAACACGAAGCGAAAAGGAAATAGATTTGATTTATGAAATAAGGGAAAAAATAAGAGAGCAATTAAATGAGAACGGCATCAACTTTAACGGAATTTAGAAACCAACTTAGAGACTATCGAATAAATCGTAGGTCAAAAGATTGGGTTCGTGCTTGGATGTTTAGTGCCGATGCTACTTGCCCTTATCTTCAATTTATAAGGTTAAACCCTGAGGAATGAAAGTAATTAATAAGGTTATAGACTTAATATTCGTCTTTGTTGTTAGCAGAGTGTACGGAAATATCGACTAATTGGCTAACTAAAGTAGCGAAGCACCACAAATATTTTGTGAGTGTTGTAGAAAGTTTCGGCGAGTATTTTTATGCCGAAGACATAGTACAGGAGATGTATTTACGACTACACAAGTACACTACATGGGATAGGATAGTAAAAGACGGAGAAGTGAATAAAGGCTTTGTTTGGTTCGTTCTTCGTAACATCTATGTAGATTATTGTAAGCAAAAGAGCCGAATAGATAAATGCGACTTGAAAGAGGCTATTTATATTTTTGACGATTCCGAAGAGAAAAACACGAATGTAGCAAAGGACAAAATAGATTTAAAGATAGAGAAAGAAATTAATAGTTGGCATTGGTACGATTCAATGCTTTTTAAGTTATATAGAGATAGCGGTAAAAGTATGCGAGAACTAGAAGCGGAGACGAAGATTAGTTTAACTTCCATCTTTCACACTATAAAAAGCTGCAAGGAAAGAATTAAAGAAGCCGTTGGCGAAGATTACGAGGATTTAATAAATAACGATTTAGAACGCATATAATGGATTTGATTTATTGGGATGAATACAATACTAGAGAGGAACTAGAAAAGCGTTTAAACAGCCTTAAAACGCAATTTAACGCACTTATGAAAGACCATTTGGAACTACAAGGCAAACACGAAAACTTGAGAATGGAATTTGAACAACTAAAAACAAGATACATTAACTTAGCAAAATGAAAACAATAAAAGCATATTTAAACAACCAAAAGGAATTGGCATACGTTGCCTTTGCTCAGAGTATGCAAAGCGAGAGTGTAAACCTTATGAACTCAAAACACTTTTTAGAGCGTATAGTACATTTAGAATTATTAATACAAGAGTTAGAAAATGGAAAAGAAAAGGGGAAGAAAGCCTAAAGCAAAAGGATTAGGTGATACGGTAGAAAACATTTTAGCTGCTACTCATGTGGACAAGGTAGCCAAATGGTTGTTTGGTGACGATTGCGGATGCGAGGAGCGTAAGAAGAAGCTAAACGAGATATTTCCGTATAGAAAGATGCAATGTCTAGAAGAAGACGAATACAATGCCTTAAAGAGATTCTTTAGTAGAGACTATGCCGAAGTAAAGGTAAGCGACCAAAATGAACTATTAAAGGTATACAATAGGCTGTTTAGTGTAAAGCAAGAGCCTACGAGTTGTGCGGATTGTTGGAGGGATATAGTAAATAAGTTGAAACAAGTCTATAAAGAATACGAAGATGCCAATACCGAAGCCTAACCCGAGCGAGACCGAAAAGGAATTTATTAAGCGTTGCATGAGTGACGATAAAATGATTTCCGAGTACGAAGATATAGACCAGCGTTTTGCAGTATGTAGAAGTTCTTATGAGACAATGGAAAGCCAAAAAGGCGGACAAAATACTAGTGGAAAGTGATTACTACATAGTAATTATGAATCCTAACATACATCGAAAAACATGGAATGCCATAAAGTTATTACTCACTATAGCCGAATCTCAATACGCAATATACTACGATGAGGAAATAATAACCTTAGAGTTACACCCAGTAAGTAAAGAGGAATTCACATTATACGATTATAACCCTAATTAAACACGAATAAAGATGGCAAAAAGAGGAAGACCAAGAAACCTAGATAGTCCTGAACAACTATACGAACTATTTGAAAGATACAAAAGAGACGTAAAGGCGAACCCAAGAATAAAAAGCGTATTCGGTGGTAAAGAGTTTGAGGAAAGAGCAGAGCCTTTAGAAAGACCTTTAACATTAGAAGGCTTCGAAATATTTTGTTGGCATGAAGTAGGATGTGTAGAAGATTATTTTAAGAATACGGATAAAAGATATTCAGAATATACTCCCATCTGTTCGCATATACGCAAAGAAATACGTAGAGACCAAATAGAGGGCGGTATGGTAGGACAATACAACCCGAGCATTACACAACGTCTAAACGGCTTAAAAGAGCAAATAGAGCAAACGAATATAGAACAACCGTTATTTGACTTGAATGATAATAACATCGGCAATAAAGAAGATTAATTCTTTAAAAAAACGAATCAAAATAATTCAAGGCGGAACTTCGGCAGGGAAAACGTACGGCATATTACCTATTCTAATAAATAAGGCTGCGACCTATCCAAACATGGACATAAGCGTAGTAGCTGAATCTATACCCCATTTGCGTAGAGGTGCATTAAAAGACTTCTTACGTATAATGAAAGACACTAACCGATATTTTGACGAGCGGTTTAATAAGTCTCTTTTAAGATACGAGTTCGCTAATGGAAGCGTAATAGAGTTCTTTAGTGCTGACGATAGTTCTAAACTACGAGGCGCAAGGCGTGACATCTTGTACATAAATGAGTGTAATAACGTAACCTTTGAAAGCTACAACGAATTAGCTATACGTACAAAGAAAGAAGTTTACTTAGACTTCAACCCAGCTAACGAATTTTGGGTACACACCGAACTAAAAGACGAACCCGATAGCGACTTTATTATCCTTACCTACAAAGATAACGAGGCGTTAGATAGAAGCATAGTAGAACAGATAGAGAAGAACAAGGAAAAGGCGAAGACAAGTTCTTATTGGGCTAATTGGTGGAATGTTTACGGACTAGGGTTAGTAGGTAGTTTAGAAGGTGTCGTGTATAATAATTGGCGAATTGTTGACTTGATACCGCCTGAAGCACGATTATTAGGCATTGGGTTGGATTTTGGCTACACAAACGACCCTACGGCAATAGTAGAAATATATCAATACAACGGACAACGTATCTTAAACGAGTTAGTGTATAGAACGGGGATGTTAAATACTGACATAGCAAAAGAACTACCGAAAAACGTACCAATTTATGCCGATAGTGCCGAACCTAAAAGTATTGAGGAAATACGAAGGCAAGGACTAACAATAAAGGGCGTAACAAAGGGTAAGGATTCAATTACCTACGGAATAGATGTTATGCAACGCCAAGAGTACCTAGTGACATCTACAAGCACGAACCTAATCAAAGAACTCAGAGGCTATTGTTGGGATACTGACAAGAACGGAGTTAGATTAAACAAACCTACTGGAGCAGACCACTTACTTGATGCGGTACGTTATCACGAAATGGAAACTCTAGGACTAAATACAAGTTATGGAACATACGCCATCCGTTGAGGAAATGATAGCCGTAGTGCAAGAATACATCTACTTAAAGAAAGGTAAGAAGGTTAAAATAGTATTTAACAACCCTATGAGTATGCACAAACATATAATAATGCTCAACGAGGCGTATAACGTAGCTATTACTGATAGAAACAACACAAACACGAAATAAAAGTTTTAAGAGTATGAAGTTAGAATTATTAATACCTACAAGTTTAGACGAGATTCCATTAAGAGCCTACCAAGACTTCAAGAAAACGGCAGATGGCTCTAACGATGAGGTGTTCATTTCCGAAAAGATGGTTTCTCTATTTTGTGGTATAGAGTTAAAAGATGTAATAAAGATTAAGGCTACCGACCTTAATGGAATGGTAGAGCATTTTAGTAAACTCTTTTCGGTAAAACCTAAATTTAAAAATAGGTTTACAATAGGTGACATGGAATTTGGATTTATTCCTAACCTAGAAATGATTAGTTGGGGTGAGTATATAGATGCTGAAAAGTATTTAGCTGATTGGGAAAATATGCACAAAGCAATGGCGGTACTATATCGACCTATAACAAAAAAGAAAGGTGACAAATACGAAATCATGGAATACACGGGAACGAGTGAGTTTTCCGATTTAATGAAGTTGACACCTGTGAGCATAGCAATCGGCGCTTCGGTTTTTTTTTGGACTTTAGGACTAGAATTGTTGGAAGCTTTGGGGGATTATTTGGAGAGAGAGACGAAGACGATGAACTTAACGACTACTCCGAACAAGCCCAATTCGGAAAGCAATGGGGATGGTATCAAAGCATCTATGCAGCAGCTAAAGGAAATATTCTTGACTTCGATAGAGTCACAAAATTACCTTTAGTAAAGGCGTTAACATTTTTAACTTTTGAGAAGCAAAAGACGGAAATAGAGATTAGACAAATTAAAAAGCAACAAGCAAAATGGTAGGATTTTATAGTGTAACGGAAAACTTAAAGAACGAATTGTTAACGATACCTTTCGTAAAAACGGTTACTGAGGGAAGTATATTCGAAGTTGACCTTAATAAACAAACGATATTCCCTTTGTCACATATTATGGTAAATAATGTGTCACTAGAAGAACACGTAATGCGCTTTAATGTAAGCATTATATGTATGGACATAGTAGACATATCAAACACGGCTACAACCGATGTTTTTATAGGCAACGATAACGAGCAAGATGTACTAAACACGCAGTTAGCAGTATGTCAAAGGATGGCTCAAAGTATGCTTAACGGAAACTTGAGCGACTTAGGTTATGAAATAGAAGATGCGCCAACGTGCGAACCTTTTACCGAGCGTTTCGAGAACTTGTTAGCTGGGTGGACTATGACCTTTGACTTAGTAGTAGCTAACGAAATGAGCCGTTGCTAATGGCACAAGACGAAGTACAAAAGGCTTTAGATAAGTTTAGAGACCATGTAATACGACAAGCGAGGTCTAACCTAACACGATTAAAAAAGAACTCGTCTAAAAGGCTCTACAACTCAATAGATGGAAAAGTAAAAGCTATGCCGAACTCTATTAGCATGGAGTTTACTATGGAAGAGTACGGATTCTACCAAGACAAGGGAGTTAGCGGAAAGGAAAAAAAGTACGATACGCCTTTTAGCTATAAAAGTAAGATGCCACCGCCTAGCAAGTTGGACAAGTGGGCAGTTAGAAAAGGTATAGCACCTAGAGACGAGAAAGGAAAGTTTATAAACAGAAAGAGTTTAACATTTCTTATTGCTAGGGGTATATATAAAAACGGAATTAAACCGAGTTTATTTTTCACTAAACCTTTTGAGTCAGCATACAAAAAGCTACCTGAAGAGTTAATAGAGAAGTACGGCATTGAAGCTGCGAAACTCTTTATGGATACAATAGTACAACCTAAAAAATAAAACATGGCTAATATATTTGCAAGGTCACCATTTATAATTAAGATAGACGAAGCGAACCAAATAGAAACGAAGGTAGAGTTATATATTTGGAATGGCACGGGTGCTGCCCCTGCATTGCCCACATATAAGATAAGTAAGATTATACCTTCTTTGTCGAATAGGGCAACGTATTACAATATCTCGCCATTCATTAAGGAGTTTTTAAGTCATCCCGACTTTGAAAACACGTATAACATATCTAACGATTCTTTAAATACTTTGGAATGGTGTAATGTAGTAGTTAAAAAATTCAAGAAGCTAACGAACACTTTTAGTCAAGTTGGCGCAGATTTAAACTACTATGCTTTTGATGGCTACACATTATATAGTGATGGGGTAAATAAAGACTTAGGAAACTTTCTTTTAGACCAAAAGACCTATTATTATTATTATGACCCTTCGGCAGTTTTAGCTAGTGAACCTTTAAAACGTGGTGGTACGCTTTCATGGGTAGCAAAAGACGGACAAAAAATACGATGGACTGAATTAATTACTGGAAACACGGTTAATGTTACTATAACTCAAGACCAAATAATAAATACCTATAGAGTTTATCAACTTTATTACGACAATGGCAATGTAATGGAAATACTAGATGCTAGTAATAATGTGCTTTGGTCTGCTACGTTTAGACCTAAGACCGAGTGTGAATATACGCCTGTTGTATGCGACTTCATAAATAAATACGGGGGATGGCAAAGGGAATGGTTCTTTAAGCGCACGACAAATAATATAGAGGTCACAAACTCAGAATACAACCTATTACAAAACGTACTTGTAAATTATAGCGTACTAGAGGGTCAGCAAAAGGTATTTAACACGGCATACAAGGAAACTATCACCGTAAACACGGATTGGGTGAACGAGGACTTTAGCGAGAATATACGCCAACTAATGACAAGCGAAAGAATCCTATTAGACAATAGACCCGTGAAGCTAAACACGAAAAGCATGGAGTTATTCAAACAAATAGACACAAAGATGATTAACTATACCTTGACATTTGAATATGCCCACGACATTATTAATAGTGTAGTATAATGAGAAAAGTACAAGTATATATTGAAGGGCAGCGTTTAGAGTTGTTCAAAGATGAGGTAGTACAAATTATTTCTAGCGTTCAGAACGTAAACGACATCGCTAAAGTATTTACTGACTTTTCACAAAGTTTTACTATCCCTGCTAGTGAACACAACAACGCCATCTTTAAGCACTTTTACGAAAATGCGATAGATAGTAGTCTAGACCACCAAGTAAGAAGGGCAGCGAGTATAGAGATAGATTTCATACCTTTCAGAACGGGTAAGATTCAAATAGAAAAGAGCAACATAAAAAACGGAAGGGTAGAAAGCTACACTATTACTTTCTTCGGGGATATACGAACCTTACAAGATTTCTTTGGCGAGGACAAGCTAAACACTTTAGATATGTCTCCTTGGGCGCATTTTTACGATGGAACGGAAGTTGAAGAAAGGGTAAAAGATGCTTTGACTGATTACGATATACGTTACCCTTTAATTAGTTCTAAAAGGGCGTGGACTTATGGAGACAACGCAAACACGGACATATCACAAAACTCACACAAAATAGTTTTTACGGAGTTGTTCCCAGCTATTAAGGTAGAAAAGATATTTGAGGCTATAGAGACTAAATATGGAATAAACTTTACAGGATTATTTCTAAATGATTCACGTTTTAAAAAGTTGTTTTTATGGCTCAAGAATAAAGATAGCTTTGCCTTTTACGATAGGAGACCTTTAGACTTTACGGCGTATAACGTGGTAGGGTTTCCGTATATGAACGACTTTGTAAATTTAGCCGACAACGAAATACAAATTGTTTACCAAGCTGAATCTATTTTAGGTACGTTATTGGGCGTTGGTTTTACTTATTACGTTAAAATATATGTTACTGCTTTTGCTAACTCAGGAACAAACCTTGCTACTAACGTAACATACCTAGACATATACAAAAACGGAACTCTACTAACCACAAGACAAGCTACTTTTAACAACGTAGCGGAATATGCAATACTAGTTCCTTACGACACTTCGGCAGATTCTACTTTTACTTTTAAGGGAAGAACAACGGAAGATGTTAACGTAGAATATTACTGCGAAATGACACTAATTGTTAACGGCTCAGACACGGATGCCAACGGTAACTACTATTGTAACACGGTAATAGATATAGCGGATAACCTTTTTACCAAAGACCTAGACATAGCGGGTAATATGCCCGACATGAAGATAAAGGACTTTGTTTCGGGAATCATTAAGCAATTTAATCTTACTTGCGTAGCTTCTGACCCTACTACATTTGCTCTTACACCTTTAGAAACGTGGTATGCTCAAGGCAGGTTATTTGATGTTACCAAATACATAGATATTGAGAGTATAGATATTGAGCGTGTTAAGTTGTTTAAGAAGATAGACTTTAAGCACCAAAAAAGCGAAACCCTTTTAAATACGGCATTTAGCGAAGCGAACTTTAGAGAATACGGAGATTTACAAGATGTTTACGACTACGATGGGGGCGAATATACGATAGAGTTGCCATTTGAAACGATATTACACCAACGATTTACTGGCGAAGATTTACAAGTAGGTTACTCTTTAGACAAGACTTTGAAGCCTATAATACCCAAACCCGTCTTACTATATTTTAACGGAGAACAAGATTGTAGCTTTTATTTAAACAACGGAATATCTACCAACCATATTTTAACCTATGCTATGTTCGGTCAAGATTTGGTTTACAATGGTTCTAACTATACTTTAAATTTCGGGTGGGATAATAGTAGCTTTTATCTAGAGCCTATCCAAAACAATATATTCCTAGTTTACTATTATAATTATTTAGGCAATTTATATAGCAAGAAGCAACGATTAACGTATTGTAAGGGTATCTTCCCAACGGCTATTTTAACGAGCCTTAAATTAAATGATAGGCTTATTATTAGGGATAAGAGATATATTATAAACGAGATAAAAACGAATGCTAACACGGGTGACGTAGATTTAGTTCTATTACATGACTTTAGACAATTTCAAACCTTCCCTTTACCTATTTTTGTAGCGAAAGGACAGGGTGTTATTGAAGTGCCTTTCTACTTTAAGAACTCTACGACACAAGTGGATATTGATTTAGGCACTACGGGAATCACTACGCCAAGCACAACACTTACCGAACCTTCAATAGTAGAATTTACTTTACCTTCCTTAACGCCCTTTGATGAATTTACAACGGAGAACCCTAGTACGTTTATTACGGAAACGGGATTCCAAACACTACGACTTGAAGAGGGCAACGATGTAACCTACGAAATAGATGTTACATATAGGTTTGAGGATGGAAGCACGGAGACGGACACACTAATAATAACCCAAGAACGATGATAAAGAACATTTTAGATATGCTTAAGATAGACGATTTCTACGGAAAGTCGAATTTTATAGACATTGCAAAAGGAAAATACGAAATACCTAAGACTATTAAGGGAGCATACAAACAAGGAAAAAGAAAGTTAAAAGAAAAAGAGTATAGGTAATGGCAGAAAAGAAAGTAATAGAGTTAGAGGTAAAGACGGATTCGGTAAAAAGCCTAAAAGCACAATTAAGGGAAGCACAAGATGATGTACAACAATTATCTGAAAAGTTCGGTGCTACTTCTCAGGAAGCCGTTAACGCAGCCAAAAGGGCAGCCGAGTTAAAAGATGCTATTGGAGATGCTAAAGCCTTGACCGATGCCTTTAACCCCGATGCTAAGTTTAACGCTCTTTCTACTTCTATAGGAGGAGTGCTTAATGGATTTCAAGCCTACGAGGGTGCTTTAGGTCTAATAGGTGTAGAAAGCGAAGCATTACAAGAAACCATGTTAAAGGTTCAGTCCGCTATGGCTCTTTCTCAAGGTTTACAAGGATTACTTGAAGCAAAAGATTCTTTTAAGCAATTAGGGGCGGTAGCTTCTAACGCATTAAAGGGTATTAAGACAGGATTATTAGCTACGGGTATCGGTGCTTTAGTGGTTGCTTTAGGAACTATTATAGCTTATTGGGATGATATTAAAGAGTTAGTAAGTGGTGTAAGCGCAGAACAACAAAAGTTAAACGAAAAAAGCCACGAAAACTATGAAACGGCAAAAGAACAATTATCTACTCTAGATGCTCAAGATAACATATTAAAACTTCAAGGTAAAAGTGAGCGTGAAATATTAAATATTAAGATTAAGAAAATAGATTCCGCTATTGCATTAGGTAAAATAGAGCTAGAGAATGTTATAAAAACAAGTAAAGCGGAAGAGGCGGCAGCCATTCAAAATTATAATATGACTAAAAAGATAGTCGATTTTCTTTTGAATGTCGCTTTTATGATGCCTAAACTAATGTTAATGCCTATTGATATGGCTATCAAAGGTGCTAACAAAGTATCTGAGGCACTAGGACTAGGTAAGGCTATATCTTTTGACTTAGGCAAGACTATTGCCGATATGCAAAATAAGGCGAGTAGCTTCGTTGCAGGTTCAATCTTTAATGTTCCAGCACTAAAAAAAGAAAACGAAGAGACTAGAAAAGAAATTGAGAAAAGCATAAATGATTTAGAGAATCAAAAAGCAGGGTTTCAACTATCAATTAAACAGATAGACCAACAAGCTGCCAAAGATGCTAGAACTAGACGAGAGGAAGAACAGAACAAAATAAAAGAAGAACAACAAAAATTATTTGAAGAGGAACAAAGACTAAATGAAGAAAGGTTAAAACACCAAGAGGAAGTATATAACCTTGAGTTGTCTTTAATGAAAGATAAAAGGCAAAAAGAAATTCAAGAACTTATAAACTCTTACGATGAAAAATATGAAATAGCTAATGGAAATGCCGAACTAGAAAAGCAACTTACAGAAACATTAAATTCAGAGATAGCAGCTATAAATACAAGATATGCTGAAGAAGAAGCACAAAAAGAAGCTGAAAAACAAAATGCAATAACAGAGGCAGAAAGACTTGCTGCCGAAGAGCGAAAAAGAATTAGTGACGAAGAAAGGGAGCAAAAAAAACGAAACCAAGATTTAACTTTAGAAGCAGCAACAACCACTTTAGACACGATTGCTAATGTCGCTCAACTCTTCGCAGGAAAAAGCGAGAAACAACAAAAGAAAGCCTTTAACATACAAAAGGCAGCATCCATAGCGAACGCCACTATTCAGACTTATCAATCTGCTACGAGTGCCTTTTCTGCCTTGTCTCCTATTCCTATTGTTGGTCCTGTATTGGGTGCAATAGCAGCAGCAGGAGCAGTTACGGCAGGTCTATTAAATATTAAGAAAATAGCTTCTACTAAATTTGAGGGTGGTGGTGCGCCTTCAGGTGGTGGTGGCGGAGGCGGTGGTGCAGGTGCAGGTGCTAGTGCTACTTCGGGCGGTGCAGTAACGCCACAATTTAACGTAGTAGGAAATGCACAAGCGACAAACCCGTTAGCAGGTTTAGGAAACCAACCAATACAAGCCTATGTAGTGAGTGGAGAGGTTACTACGGCGCAGCAGTTGGATAACAACAAAATTACTTATGCAACATTTGGTTAAGATTTAAGTTAAAGGTTATGCGTATTATCGAACTTGTTATAGACGAGAATGACGAGATGAGCGGTATAGATGCCGTTAGCGTTGTTCAATCCCCAGCAATAGAGGAAAACTTCATAGCACTAAATAAACACGAAGTAGAGTTAAAAAAGATAGACGAGGAAAAGCGCATTTTAATGGGTGCGGCTTTAATCCCTAACAAGCAGATTTACAGAGTAAACGATAAGAAAGAGGAATATTATATTTATTTCTCTGAGCAGACGGTACGCAAGGCTTCGGAGTTGTTCTTAATGCGCTCTAATCAAAATAACGCTACCTACGAACACAAAGACAAGTTAGAAGGGTTAAGCGTTGTGGAAAGTTGGATTATTGACGATGAAAAATCGGATAAAAGCCGATTATATGGTTTCGATTTACCAAAGGGAACGTGGATGATTTCCATGAAAGTAAATAACGATGAGGTTTGGAACGATGTTAAAGAGGGTAAGGTTAGAGGATTCTCAATAGAAGGTTACTTTGCCGACAAATACGAAATGAGCCTTAAAGATACGATTAGTGAGACGAAAGATGAAGATGATTTGTTAATCGAGGCTATTAAGGATATTATTCTAAAAGACGAAAAGTATAAACTAGAAAGCTATACCGATTACCCACAAGCAGCTAGTGAGAACGCAAAGATAGCGTTAAGATGGGCAGAGGAAAACGGATGGGGTGATTGTGGCACTGCCGTAGGAAAAGCACGAGCGAACCAACTAGCCAATGGCGAAGCTATAAGCGAAGAAACGATTTCACGCATGGCATCTTTCGAAAGACACCGACAAAACTCACAGAAAGAACTAGGTGATGGATGTGGTAGGTTAATGTGGTTAGCTTGGGGCGGTGACGAAGGTATCGAATGGGCGCAACGTAAACTTGAAGAAATAAACAAAGACTAATATATTGAACATTTTACCACGTTTTAAGGCGCATTGACTAATATATTAACCAGCAGCCAAAACACGGGAAAAAATGAAGATTTGGCTAACTAATAAATAAAACCATGAAAGAGAAAAAAGAAAAAACACTTAGTAAAACTTCCCCTAAGAGAAGTAAAAGAGGTTGTCTATGTGACGATGGAACGTACAAACCCGAATGTTGTGATGGAACGCTACAAAATCAAGGCGTAGGTAGTATCGTTAATGGCGGTACTTCAACCATCGTAAACACGAACCCAGTTCGTACTATTACGGGAACTAACGGATAAAAATACAACAGAGTTAATAATTAAAAGTTAAATAGGTTATGAGTTCAATAAACAACATTCTAGCAAAAATTGAAAAGGCTGACAAACTAAACGAAGTTAAGTTAGCGAGTCATCGTATAGACCTAGCTTTGGCTGAGGATTTAGCACGACAAGTAAAAAGCAACCAAGATGCTTACAACCAGTATTTGAAAGCGAAGACTGCGATTGAAAAAAGTCTTACTAGCTTGAAACCTGCTATTACGTTAATCTTGAATAATAAAGATTGGGGTAAAAAGAAATTAGCAGAGGCACAAAAGTACAAGGCTCAATTAGACAAACTTGCTAATGAATTAGGAGTAAGCCTTCAAGGTTCTGAGCCTGACAAAGCATTAAGCACTTTGTTTATGATTGCAGAAGATGGCGGTGGTGCTATTACTGATGCCGTAGCATTAATCAATTCAATAGGTAAATAATATGAAAACAAGCGTAATAAACCAAATTAAGCAACTTCTAGGAATGGAAGTAAAGCTAGAAACAATGAAGCTATCCGATGGAATCACTACTATCGAAGCGGATTCTTTCGAGCCTGAAATGTCGGTAGTAATCGTAACGGAAGACGAACAAAAAATACCTTTGCCCGTAGGCGAGTACGAACTAGAGGATGGTCGTATTTTGGTAGTAGCCGTAGAAGGTATTATAGCTGAAATCAAAGAGAAAGAAGAAGAAGCACCTGAAGTTGAAATCGAAGTTGAAGCACCTGAAGCTGAAATGCCCGAAGCGGAAGTAGAAGTAGAAACATCTGCCGAAGTTAAAGCACCTAAGAAAACGGTAGAATCTATTATCAAAGAGACTTTCTTTTCTGAAATCGAAGCTTTGAAAAAAGAAAACGAGGAGTTAAAAGCTAAATTGGAAACATTTTCAAAAGTTGACCCTACTTCAGAAGCTACTATTGAAGAAGCTACTGAAAAGGTTGAACTCGAAGAAGTGAAGCCTATTTCTTACAACCCCGAAAAGACGAACCCTACCGAGTTCTTTAAATTAGCTTCTAAGAAGCCTAGAACTACTATGGATTCTATACTTGAAAAACTTAATAAATAATTTAATAATTTAAAAACGTAAAAAGATGCCGACTACAACATCAATTACTACTACTTATGCTGGCGAGTTCGCAGGTAAGTACATTGCTGCTGCTCTTTTGAGCGCACCAACCCTAGAGCAAGGTGGTTTAACTATCCACCCTAACGTAAAGTACAAGCAAGTTATCCAAAAGGTAGCTACTGACTCTATCGTCAAAAATGCTACTTGTGACTTCGACCCTACTTCTACAATTACTCTTACTGAGAAGGTTTTGAACCCTGAAGAGTTCCAAGTGAACCTACAACTTTGTAAGAAAGATTTTCACCAAACTTGGCAGGCGGCTGAGATGGGTTACGGAGCATTCGATGTAATGCCTAAGTCTTTCTCTGACTTCCTTATTGCTCACGTAGCTGAGAAGGTAGCTTCACACATGGAAGGCGTTATTTGGGAAGGTAACAACGCTTCAGCAGGTGAATTCGCTGGAATCATGAGACAACTTACTAACGAGCCTGACCAACCAACTGCTCAAGAGATTGCTGCTGTCGGTGGTGGTGTTAACGCAGGTAACGTAATTGCTCAAATTGGTTCTATAGTTGATGCTTGTCCTTCACGTTTGTACGGACAACCTGACCTTAAATTATACCTTTCTTCTAACATCGTACGTGCTTATATCCGTGCTTTGGGTGGGTTTGGTTCTTCAGGTCTTGGTGCTAATGGTACTAACAACTTGGGTACACAATGGTACACTAACGGGTCACTTTCTTTCGATGGTATTCCGATTTTCCTTGCTAACGGAATGTCTGACAACAGAGGTTTGTTGACTACTACTTCTAACCTTCACTTCGCGACAGGTCTTCTTTCTGACTTGAACGAGGTTAAAGTTATTGACATGGCTGACCTTGATGGTTCTCAAAATGTTCGTGTAGTTATGCGCTTTACTGCTGATGCTAAATATGCTTTCGGTGGAGATTGTGTGACTTATGGTGTAACAAACACAGGTAACTAATACTTACTAATTGAATTAACGAGGGTGGTGGAATATCTGCCACCCTTTTTTTATAACATTTAAAACTTAAAAAAATGAGTTGTGATATTGCAAATGGTTTAGCAGAACCATGTAAAACGCAAGTAGGTGGATTAGATGCCATCTATATTATTAACTACGGGGATTATGCCTACCCTAATGACTTTACGTTTGATGCGACCTATCCCGATATGATAGACGATATTAACGGCGTTGCTAACGTGTACAAGTTCGAATTAAAGGGTGCTAACTCTTTCGAGCAAACTATTACTTCTAGCCGTGATAACGGAACTACATTCGTAGAGCAAACATTGACCGTTAACCTTAAAGGACAAAGTGCCGTTAAGCATAAATTGGTTAAATTGTTAGCTTATGGTAGACCGCATATCATCGTAAGAACTCGTGCTAACCAATACTTCTTAGCAGGTCTTGAGCGTGGAATGGATTTAACTACTGGTGTTATCTCCAATGGTACAGCAATGGGTGACATGAACGGATATACTTTGACTTTCGTAGGTCAAGAGAATATTGCAGCGAATATGTTAGATTGTTCTACTGAGGCAGGTTTAGTAACTTTGCTTTCTAACGCTACTATCGTTACTTCATAGTGTGTTTCATAGTTGTTTGGGAAGGGGAGGCTTAGGTCTCCCTTTTTCTTTTAAAAACAATTTAGCTAAACATGAGTTAATAAGATATGATTATTTTGCAAGAGATAGCGACACCACAAACATTTTCGTTTATTCCTCGTTCGGGAACATTTAATAATTTGCAAATAACGGATGAGCAAACGGGCGTTACTACGGTAGTGGCAATTACAAGTAGTGTCGTGGGTCAATATTATACCACTATTACGGCTACCTTTTCTTTAAAAGAGAATCATTTTTATACTTTGACCCTTAGACAAAACACGAATGTAGTATTTAAGGATAAGGTATTTTGTACTAACCAAGCTATACCGACATTTAGTGTAAATAATGGTCAGTACGTAGTAAATACATCAAATAACGATTTCATCTTATATGAGTAATATACACGTTTTAAAGTTGGCTCAATACGAAGCACCAACTATAGAGGAAAGTAAGCGTAACGAATGGGTAACGTATGGCGAGAATAACTCTTACTATGCTTTCCTTATGGATAGATACAAGAACTCTACTACAAACAACGCTATTATAAACAATATCTCTCGTTTAATATACGGAAAGGGGTTAAGTGCTACGGATGCCAACAAGAAGCCTAACGACTATGCTCAAGTTATGGCTATGCTTAGTGCTGAGGATTTGCGTAAGGTGATTTTAGACTTTGAGATGTTAGGACAAGCAGCGTTCCAAGTACATTATACGAGCGATAGAAAGAAGGTTCAAAAACTTTACCATATCCCCGTTCATCTTTTAGCACCCGAAAAATGCAATAAAGATGGGCAAATAGAGGCGTACTACTACTCGAATAATTGGGAAGACACTAGAAACTATGGACCCGAAAGAATCCCTGCTTTTGGATTCGGTAAAGAGAAGGTAGAAATACTTTTTGTACAACCTTATTCGGTAGGCATGAAGTATTTTTCCTATGTGGACTATCAAGGCGGAATACCTTACGCAGTTCTAGAAGAAGAGATATCAAATTATTTGATTAACGAGGTTCAGAGAGGTTTTTCGGGGCGTATAGTAGTAAACTTTAATAATGGAGTTCCTACACCCGAAGAACAAGATGCTATTAAGTCAAAGGTACTAAGTCAGCTTTCGGGAACGGATGGACATAAGGTAATTGTAGCGTTCAACAATAACCAAGAAAGCAAGACTACGGTGGATGCGATGCCCGTAAACGATGCGCCCGACTTATACAATACTTTGAGTGAGGAGTGTATGCGTAAGATAATGCTATCTCACAACGTTACTTCGCCTTTACTTTTTGGTATTGCTTCTACTACTGGCTTTAGTTCGAATGCTGATGAGTTGCAAAACTCTTTCGTTTTGTTCGACAATTTAGTAATTAGACCAAAACAAGAGGTAATAATAAATGCTATTGAGAAGATTCTAGCATATAACGAAATTAGCCTTAACTTATACTTTAGAACTCTTAAACCACTTGAGTTTAACGACCTTGAAAACGCAATGACTGAAGAGCAAGTAGTAGAGGAAACGGGCGTAGAGTTAAGTTCACAAGATGATAAAGTAGCACAAGCATTAATTGACTTAGGTGAAGAGCCTAACGAAAATTGGCTTCTAATAGACGAAAGTCCTGTTGACTATGACAACGATGACAAAGAGAACGAAATGCTCTCAAATGGCGTTAAATTGTCCTTATTTAACAAGATAGTGAACCTTGTTTCTACGGGAACTGCACGACCTAACTCAAAAAGTGAACAAGATGAGGTAATAGATGGCGTTAAGTTTATTACTAGGTATGTTTATGCAGGTAAGACAACGGAGAAAAGCAGACCATTTTGTAAAAAGATGATGGAAGCTAAAAAGATTTACCGAAAAGAGGATATTTTACAAATGGAACCACTAGCCGTAAATAAGGGATGGGGTCCACGAGGAACGGATACTTATTCAATTTGGCTTTACAAGGGTGGAGGTAATTGTTACCATCTATGGAATAAAAGAGTGTATGCAAGTTTTGAGGGTGTAGGAATAGATGTTAATTCACCTAAAGCAAAAGTTATAGCAGGGCGTAAAGCTGAAAAATACGGATATGTAATAAAGAACCCCGAACTAGTAGCGGATAGACCTATCGATATGCCGAATAGAGGGTTTTTACCAAAAGATTAAAGAATGGCAGAGGCACTTTTAATAACACGAACAGACGTAGTAAAGTTCACGGCGTTGAATGGCAATGTAGATACGGATAAGTTTATACAATTTATCAAAATAGCACAAGACGTACATATTCAAGGGATACTAGGAACTGACCTATTAAACAAGATAAAAGCGGACATTACTACTTCGACTTTAGCTAATCCATATTTATCCCTTCTAACGGACTATATTAAACCTATGCTTATTCACTACGCTATGGTAGAGTATTTGCCGTTTGCAGCCTATACAATAGCAAATAAGGGAGTATATAAGCACAATAGCGAAAATGCGGATACGGTAGAGAAAAACGAAGTTGACTTTTTAGTAGAGAAGCAAAGACAAATAGCTCACCATTATACACAAAGATTTGTGGATTACATGAGTTTTAATAATGCTTCGTTCCCTGAGTACAATTCTAATTCGAATGGGGATATGTACCCGAGAACGGACAATAATTTTACTGGCTGGATTCTATGAAGAAGTACAAACCGAAAGACAACAATATAAAGAAGTTAAAGTTATACTTAAAGAAAGTACAAGAAGATGTCAAACACGATAGGATGGGGGCAAGGAGTTCTAAACCCAATTAGTTGGGGTGCTGATGGGCAAGTAATAGGAACGGGCGAAGAGGTAATTAATGTTATTACTGAGGCGTTTGAGTTCGCAGTTACGGAAGATTCTATTTTAGTAATAAACGAAACTACCTTAAACGACTTAGCAGGTGGATGGGGTTCTATTTACGATGCTTCTTGGAGTGGAGAGACAATGTTAGAAAGATAAAATAATAAAAGATGGCAGAAAAGAAATTTAGCGAACTAGAGGAAAAAGGAATTGCATTAGCTAGTTCCGACTTATTAATGATTTCCGAAAACGATGGTCTAGGAGGTTATGTAAGTAAAAAAGTGTACGGCTCAGACATTTTAAATTATATACATCCACAATATACCGAAGCAGAGCGTGATGCTTTAGTTTCTCCTACGGTTGGAACTTTGATATACAACACTACTCGTGACAGATACGAGTACTATAATGCTTTTTGGGGATGGCATCCAATAGCTGCAACGTATAGAGATTGGGGTATTGAATGGCTACAAGATTTTGATACAACCGCAACTAGTAAATTCTTGAATTCTGTTGCAATAAATAGTGGTACGGTAACAAATCAAAGTTCATATTCAACTATACGAATGTCAACTGCCACAAATACTAATGGCGGTTATAGATTTAGTACAGGATTTACCAATTATGAATTTGGTGTTAATCCATTTAGATATGAAATACTGACAAGAGTTAATGTCAACTCTGATGCTACTGACACGTTTCAATATATCTGTGGATTCTTTGATACATCGGGAGTTATAAATCAAGTTGATGGGGCATATTTTCTTTACGATTCACAAGGCGTTACAACAGGTTCTGCTGCAAGTGGAAATTGGCAGTTGGTTACGGCATCAAATAGTGTCAGAACATTCACCACAACATCGGTAGCTATTAATAATACTAATTTTCAAAAGTTACGCATTGATGTTAACGCATCTGGAACATCTGTTGAATTTTATATTAACGATGTTTTAGTTGGAACACACACAACAAATATTCCTATGGGTGCTTCTCGTCAGTTTGGATTGGGTAATTTCTTACAAAAGTCAGCAGGAACAACGGCAAGAACTACTGATGTAGATTATATATTTTTCAAAATGAAATTTACTACTCCACGATGATACTTGTAAAATATAGAATGCTATTTCCTAATGGGTGCATTGAAACGCTATCTTTAGAGGAAGCCGAGGAACACGGAAATTACATAAGGGTAGAGGAAGAAATAGAAAACGAGGAAAATGGCAGATAAGAAGTTTTCACAATTAACGGCAAAGGGTGCGCCATTGGCTGCTACCGACCTTTTACCTATTTCTGAGGTATCGGGTGCATCGTATGTAAGTAAGAGCGTTACGGGGGCTAATATTCGTTCTTATGCTCAAACAAAACTCCCTGCAGATATATTTCTAGTTTGTAGTGATGAAACGACTGCCTTAACTACGGGAACTAAATTAACTTTTAGGATGCCGTTTAGAATGACTTTAACTTCTGTTCGTGCTTCGTTAACTACGGCTCAAGCTTCAGGAAACATCTTTACGATAGATGTACATGAAAGTGGAAGCACAATCTTTAGTACAAAGCTGACGATTGATAACACGGAAAAGAGTTCTACAACGGCAGCAACAAGGGAAGCCATTTCGGATAGTAATTTATCTGACGATAGCGAGATACAAATAATAATAGACCAAATTGGAGATGGCACGGCAAAGGGGTTAAAAGTTTGGTTAATAGGAGAACGATATAATTAAAAATAATGACACCGCAAATAGTAGCAGAATTGAGCAAAAAGCACGGAGTTAACTTTCTTTTGATATGTGCTATCTTTTGGATGAACAACCGACTTTCGGAAGTAGAGGCTAAATTATACGAATGCCTAGATGACAAAGCAACCTATCAAAGAAGCGAAGAAAAACACGTAGCTATTGAGCCTACCTATGCGGTATTACCTAAACAAATAAATTATGGAAAATCTAAGAGAAAGATGGAACGCAAAGACGCCTAGTTTTTGGAAGAAAGTACAACGTGTAGGGATTATTGCTGGTGCTATCGGTGCTGCTATTATTGCCGTTCCTGTTACTTTACCTGCCGTTCTTGTCACTAGTGCAGGTTATCTAATTGCTATCGGTGGTGTAACTGCTACATTAAGCCAACTTACTAAAGAGTAACATGAGTTACGATTGGTTAAACTCGGAGCGTTCTCCGAAGATTCTCGTAGAAGCCGTAAAGCATATCGGAGTTAAGGAGATTGTAGGAAAAGAACATAACCCTATTATTTTAGATTGGGCGAAAGAGTTAAAGGTTTCTTGGTACACAAATGACGAAATCCCTTGGTGTGGATTATTCATAGCATACTGCGCTAAGATGGCAGGTGTTGAGGTGGTAGCTGCACCACTTAGGGCGTTGTCTTGGGCAACATATGGAACTGCCGTAACCGAACCGATGTTAGGAGATATCTTAACATTTAAGAGAGATGGGGGCGGTCATGTAGGTCTATACGTAGGAGAGGATAATTTATACTACCATGTTTTAGGAGGAAACCAAAGCAATAAAGTAAGCGTTTCCCGAATTGCAAAGTCAAGATTACATAAAGCACGTAGGACTGCATGGAAGTTTAAGCAACCTAGCAACGTGCGCAAGGTGTTTTTAGAGGCAAAAGGTACGATAACAACAAACGAAGCGTAATCTTGGCAAATAAGACCTATAAATCGGAATTAGTCAAAGAGGTGTTAGAGCAATTTCCAAATGCTACTACTCGTTCACTAGCTAAAATATTAAGCGAAAAATATCCATTAGACTTTACCTTTATTTCGGCTAGAAGTTTAATTAAATATTATAGAGGCGAAAAAGATAATAGCAATCAATGCTCAACAAAAACATATTTTACAACTATAAAAGAACGGAAACAACGCATGGCGTGGAAGAAGCTACCACAAAGCGACTACAAAGAACAAGAGGCTTTTGTAATGCCTAAAGGAAATAATCGAATACTTCTACTTTCGGATATACACCTACCTTACCACGATGAACAAGCGTTAAGCATTGCTTTAGAATGGGGATATAACAAGAACCCTAACGCTATAATACTAAACGGAGATACTATCGATATGTATCAGGCTAGTAGGTTTATTAAAGATAGAAGACTTCGTGATTTAGCAGGGGAAATAGAAATGACTAGAGACTTTCTTAAACAGCTTAAAGAAGAGTTTAGTTGCCCTATTTACTTCAAGCTAGGAAACCACGAAGATAGGTGGGAAAACTACTTAAAGACCGTTGCACCCGAACTTTTAGGCATAGGAGACTTTGAGTTACAAAACGTATTAAGATTTGGCGAGTTAGGAATAACGGAAATTAAATCTAAGCAAAGCGTAAAATTAGGCAATTTAACGGCGTTACATGGTCACGAGTTCGGTCATTCCGTGTTTAGTCCTGTAAACGCTGCTAGAGGCTTGTATATGCGTTCTAAAGCTAATTCCATAGTAGGACATCACCACCAAACAAGCGAACATTCGGAGAAAGACTTAAATGGCAACGTAGTTACTACTTGGTCTATGGGTTGTTTATGTGGGTTAATGCCCGAATATATGCCTTACAATAAGTGGAATCATGGATTTGCCTACGTAGAAACGGAAGCAAGTGGTGAATTTGAAGTAAACAATTTGAGAATTATAGAAGGAAGAGTTAGATAATGTCATAGTGTGTTTAGGTTTAGGGTGGCTTCGGCTGCCCTTTTTTATTTTATATCTATTAATTCGTCGAAGAAATATGTTAATCGAAGAAATAGTAGTTTAAAAGTTTTGAGTTACTAACAATAGTAGTATATTTGTCGAAACAATAAAACAAACACCTATGAGAAAACAATTAAAAGAAGCTAGAATGCTTCACCTAAGAGCCGACCAGCTTTTAGAACTTTGCGAAGAGGCGCAAAAGAAAGTAGATGCCATGTGTAGGTATAATGTAGAGGTAGCAATACCCAACGACTTGAGCGCACATTCTGAC